>Ga0315906_10000375_pt1 | contig 71603 bp, 57 predicted proteins | sample LakEriMetagenome_4_FD_203526 | JGI IMG/M metagenome (GOLD analysis project Ga0315906, IMG submission 203526) | Freshwater fungal communities from buoy surface, Lake Erie, Ohio, United States - Buoy 2 MA122 | ecosystem: Environmental > Aquatic > Freshwater > Lake > Lake biofilm | place: USA... | reverse complement strand
ATTTGATACGAATAGAAGCGGCGTTAAAAACTGAAAAAAACACCATTTTGTATATCCCACTTTCGAATCCAGAAGAGGTATCTCAGAGCGGTTTCATTAATTTCATACAAAAAGATAGTTTGTTGTTACTTACAAACCAAAACACCAACGAATTCAGCGGAATCGAATTGGAGCTTGACATATCTGCTACAAATGATGCCGAAGTACAATTGATATTTGATTCCAAGATAGGCGATATAATCAAAGGAAGAGGAAATGGGAATCTTAAAATGAACATAGATAGGCTTGGTAACTTCAAAATGTTTGGTAACCTTCAAGTTGAATCCGGTGACTATCTTTTTACGCTCCAAAACCTAATCAACAAAAAGTTCATCATCTTACCGGGAGGAACCATCAAGTGGAATGGAGACCCATACGATGCGTTGGTTGATTTGGAAGGAGTATACAAGTTAAGGGCCAGCTTGTACGATTTGATTAAAGATAGCACACTCACCCAAAGAGTACCGGTCGAAGTCCATCTTAAATTGAAAGAAAAACTATTCAACCCAACCCTAGATTTCGATGTAATCGTTCCTGATGTTGAACCTACTGCTCAAGCTTTATTGAATCGATACATTTCTACTGACCAAGAAAAAAGCACGCAAACAATGAGCCTTCTCGTCCTTAATCGCTTCTCACAGGCAAACGACATCGAGAACCAAAACACAAACAATTCAACCAATGCAATAGGCTCCAACGCCGCAGAATTATTGTCGCAACAATTGAGTGTTTGGGCCTCTCAGATCAGCAACGCTTTCAACCTTGGGGTGAACTACAGGGCTGCCGACGCATTCAGTCAGGAGGAATACGAACTGGAACTTTCCACAAGGTTATGGAATGACAGGATAAACATTGACGGCAACCTCGGATTATCCGACAACAAGAGAAATACCACTTCTGGTATTGTGGGTGACTTCAATGCCGAAGTAAAGGTCAGCAAGGATGGACGTTTCCGATTCAAGGTTTTTAATAAAACAATCAATAATATTTTATCAGATTATAACTCGCCCTACACTCAAGGCATCGGTATACTTTACAGAAAAGAGTTTGAAAACCTTGGCGAGCTTTTCAGGAAATCCCGGAATGAACCGAAATGACTAATTGTTAGAAAATTAACCATTAAGGGATTTGTGAATTGACTATCAATTACTTAAGATGATTTACACATGTCTTTAATTCGTGATAAATCAAGGTTTAAGGATTTCCTTGGGGAAAAATTCAATCAACCCAAAGCGCTATTTTTGAAATAAAGGATTCAAACAATTATGTCAGGAATTTGCAAAAGCATTATCCTAATCACTTTAGCGTTTTTTATTCACGCTGTTGTTAACCCGGTTTTTTCCCAAACAACCATTTCAGGCGTTGTAAAAGACTCCAAAACGAATGAAACATTGATCGGAGCGAATGTAGTTATAAAGGGTTCAACTATTGGAGATCAAACCGATATAGATGGCAAATTCGACTTTAAATACAACGGCAGTTATCCAGTCATTCTTTCGATTTCCTTCATTGGATACAACACAACAGACCTGAATTATTCTGGTGTTGGAGAGTTAACTGTAAAACTCAAAAGCAATGAAGTTATGCTTAGTGATATCGAAGTGGTTGGTAGCCGTATATCAGAAAAACAAAAGGAAGCTCCATTAACTGTTGAATCGATGGATTTGATTGCTATCAGGGAAACACCTGCCGCTAATTTTTATGACGGTCTTGGCCAATTGAAAGGAGTTGATCTCACCTCAGCAAGTATCGGATTCAAAATTATCAATACAAGAGGTTTTAATAGCTCTTCACCCGTAAGGTCGCTTCAGATTATAGATGGAGTGGACAATGCCTCTCCCGGACTCAACTTCTCATTAGGTAATTTTCTCGGAGCGTCTGATTTGGATGTGGCAAAAGTAGATCTTGTAGTTGGAGCCAGTTCAGCATTCTATGGCCCGAATGCATTCAATGGCGTTATCAGCATGACTACACGCTCACCTTTTATCAATCCAGGTTTGGAAGTGTCTACCAAAATTGGAAATCGAGGATTGTTTGAAAATGCAATCCGATTCTCTGATGTCATCAAAGACAAAAACAACAACGATAAATTCGCATACAAGTTGAATGTGTTTCGTTTGGATGTTTACGATTGGCCGGCCAATAATTTAGATGCCACGCCGCAATCGAAAACAAAAATCGGCAACCCTGGAGGATATGACGCAGTCAATATTTACGGTGACGAATTCATTAATGGATTGGATTTTTCATCTAATGCTAAAGACTACCCTGGCTTGGGAATTATCAGCAGAAAAGGATATTTGGAATCGGATCTGGTAGATTACAAAACCGAAAATCTCAAGCTAGGAACCTCGCTCCACTACAAATTGAATCCTAACATTGAACTAATTTATGCTTTCAACTTTGGTTCAGGGAACACAATATACCAAGGTGACAACAGGTATGCATTGCGTGACATCAGATTTTATCAAAACCGACTGGAGGTCAGAAATCCAGAAAAGTGGTTTGTGAGAGGCTACTCTACAAAAGAGGATGCTGGCAACTCTTACGATTTATTCTTCACATCCTTGCTGCTTCAGAATTCCGCAAAATCACTTAGCGATTGGACCCAAGACTATGTTGATTATTGGTATGCCATAAAAAACCAAATCAGCAGTCTTCCAGGCTTTCCACAACCCAGTCAATTCTCCAACTATACAGATTATATTGCAGCCATAAATCCATTCCTTCAACAAAACTATCCTGACACGCTTCAATATTTTCACAATCAAGCCCAAGCCTTCGTTAATGGAATTGGCAATCCGCTAAATGCAAACCCGCCTTTTTTAGAGGTAGGTAGCGCCGAATTTGATACAGCTTTTGCCTCGATTACATCAAAAAGATCTTTTTCAGAGGGTGGATCCAAGTTCTATGACAAATCTGCACTTTACCATGTACACGGGGAATACAAATTCACACCGAAATTCGCTGACATAATTATCGGAGCTAATTTCAGATGGTATAGACCTGAGTCAGATGGCACTATTTTCAGCGACACAAATGGCGTAGTTATCAAGAATGAAGAAGGAGGCGTTTATTTAGGAGCTGAGAAAAAATTAGCCAATGAAAAACTGAAGATAAGCTTGACAGGAAGAGTAGATAAAAATGTGAATTTTAATTATCTTTTCTCTCCGGCCGCTTCTGCAGTTTACAACATACATAAGAATCATATTCTCAGAACATCATTTTCCTCAGCTATTCGAAACCCTACGCTAGCCGACCAATACCTTTACTACCCAGTAGGTCGGGCTATTTTAGTAGGCAATAAAGACGGTTACGACAGCTTAGTAACAGTTCCATCCTTGATCAATTACTTTGACTACAATTCAAAGTTCGATACCCTTGAATTCTTCTCACTTAACCCTGTCAGACCCGAAGAAGTAAAGACCGTCGAAATCGGGTATCGCGCCACAATTGGTAAGCGCCTTTATATAGATTTGGGAGCCTATCACTCGTGGTATAAGTATTTCATTGGCTACAGGGTCGGTGCTGATGTGGATGTATTCGAAACCTTCACAATCAGTTTCTTAGGCGACACCATTTTTTATAATGACCTAAGGTTTAATAATGTGGTCAGAGTGGCCTCCAATGCCAATGATCGAGTTACCACCAGTGGGTTTTCAATTGGATTGAATTATTACCTCGGTAAATACTTTGCGGTAACTTCCAACTACTCCTACAATAAACTAGATAAACAAGGTAGCGACGACCCCTTGATTCCAGCATTCAACACCCCTGAACACAAGTACAATATTGGCTTTAATGGTCGGGATATCAATGGTTTCGGATTCAGTATAAATTATAAATGGGTAGACGGGTTCGAGTACGAGGGGTCTCCACAATTCACCGGGTACCTTGACAGTTACGATGTTGTCGATGCACAAGTGAACTACAAGTTCAAAGATGAACCGTGGATCATAAAAGTTGGATCCTCGAACATTTTGAATAACAAACATTATGAGATATTTGGTGGCCCATTGGTTGGAAGACTTTACTACCTTAGCCTATCATTATCCCTATCCAACGAAAAATTTAGAAACTCAAATAAGTAAATCAAAACCAAAAACATGAAACAACAATTACTCTCTTTGATTTGTGCGGTCTCATTGGCTGTATTGCCCGGGACTATATCAGCCCAGCGATACCTGACTGAGGTTTTCCCAAATGTTACCGTAACAACGAATGTCCAATATGGAAGTAATATTTCCATATTCCCTCCACCCACACCGGCTTCTATACCCTTGATCATGGATATATACGAGCCTGCAGGTGATGTTGCCACCAATCGCCCCTTGATTATTTTCATGCATACAGGCAGTTTGTTGCCCAGATATATCAATGGCACACCAACGGGTAGCCGCAACGACAGCGCCACTGTCGAGTTCTGTAAGCGTTTTGCTAGAAGAGGTTATGTGGTTGCCAACATGGATTATCGTGTTGGTTGGAATCCTGCCGGATCCAATGTTGATATTCGCCGCGGCACCCTTCTCAACGCCATTTACAGGGGTTTACAGGATGCCAAAGCTTGCGTACGCTTCTTCAGAGCCAATGCATCGGGTCCAAATACATACAACATAGACCCTAACAAGGTCATTATAGGTGGTCAGGGTACTGGTGGTTATATCGCAGTTAACTACATCAGTCTTGATAAACCATCGGAAATAGCACTTCCAAAATTCCTAAGCGGTGTTACTGATCCAGTTTATGGATTTGTTGCAGGTCAGCCTTATGTTAATCAAGCGATATTAGGTGATTTTGATGGCTACGGTGGAATACCTCAATTAAACAACCCCAACAATTCCCCTGGACAACCGAACAATGTCCAGTTCGCTTTCAATTTAGGTGGTGCACTCGGTGATAGTACTTGGCTTGAGCCAGGTGATGCGCCTACAGTTGCCATGCATGTGGTTGGTGATCCTTTCGCTCCCTACAGTCAAGGTATCGTATTCGTTCCAGGCAATCCACCTCAATCTGTAGTTGATGTAATTGGCTCACAAAAAATCATTCAGTTTGCCAACCAATACGGCAATAACAATTGCTTCATCAATGCTGGATTCACTGATTCTTACACTCAAGCCGCAAACAACTACAACAATGGCCTAGACGGACTTTATCCATTTGTAACAGTTCCTCCGGTACAAGCGGGACCATGGGAATGGTATGATTCTACTGTTGTTGTTACTGAAGCTGCGGCTTTCGGCCAGAATGGCCAAGCTATTTGGACCAATGCATTATTGACCAACCCTGATATGTCGAAAGCAAAAGCTTTGGCCTACATTGATACAGTAATGAACTACTTAAATCCACGAATTGTGTACTGCCTCAACCTTACTACCGGTATAAGTGAAAATGAAGCAGCAGCACAATTAATTCAAATCTCTCCCAACCCTGCAACAGATGTAATCAAAATCGATCTGACTTCATTGGTGGAATCGCCATCTTCAATTCAATTGGTTGATCTCTCTGGAAGAACCATCAAGGAAATCCCCATGGTAGGCAATTCAATTTATACTATTGAAAGAAACGATATCGCAGATGGAACATACATCGTTAGAGTTCGCCTGAACAATGGAGAAGTTAACAAAAAGATCGTGCTTCAATAATTGAGTAAAAAATATTTACAAAGGCTGCTTGAATATCAAGCAGCCTTTTTTATTTGCTTTCACAAGCGGAAGAACCAGCAATGTAACCCGTAGTCCATGCGGCTTGAAAATTATACCCACCGGTAATACCGTCAATATCCAATACCTCGCCGGCAAAATAAATACCCGGGATGCGTTTGCTTTGCATGGATTTGAAATCGACCTCCTTTAGATCAACACCTCCACAAGTAACAAATTCGTCTTTAAAGGTTGTTTTACCCCTCACTTGAAGTGTAACCGACTTCAAGCTTGTGACGATTGCGTCCAACTGCGTGTTGGAAATATTGCCCCAATCCAAGCCAGACTGAATGTTAGATATTTGACAAATTACTTCCCAAAACCGGCTTGAAAATGCCGGATGTCTGAATGATAAAATTTGTTTCCGGGATTGAGTTGATTTTATATTCCTAAACATCAGATTTAATTCGGAAGCTTCCTCATCCGGTAAAAAATCAATCGAGACCCTAAACACATAATCCAACTCATGAAGTTTTCTAGCTGCGATAGAACTTAACTTCAAAATGGCAGGACCCGACAATCCCCAATGTGTGAATAAAAGTGCTCCCCTAGTCTTGAATTTGGTTCCCAAAATGGCGACTTCAACATCTTTGAAAGAAATTCCCATAAGTTGTTTAAACGGGCCTTGAGGTGTATTAAAAGTGAACAACGAAGGAACAGGCTCAATTATGTTTATTCCCAATGAACTGATCCAATCGTAACCAGACAATTTCCTCGATCCACCTGCTGTTATAATAACACGGTTTGCAGAAATTTTTCTATCATCAGCAACAAGTTCAAAGCCTGAATCAATCCTGTTGATTTTTTGAACTTTGAAACCACAAATGATTTTAACCCCTAGCCTATCCACCTCCCTCATAAAACATGATATGATAGTTCCGGAGTCATCCGAAACCGGAAATACCCTGCCATCTTCCTCAATTTTCAAATCAACCCCTCGTTGCTCAAGCCAGGATTGTACATCCTGATTATTGAATCTGGTGAATGGTCCTCTAAGTTCTTTATTTCCTCTAGGATATCCCTCTAGTAACTCTTGAATTGAAGTAGCGCCATTGGTAACATTACATCTACCTCCACCCGACACTCTTACTTTTGAAAGCAACTGATTGCTCGCCTCGATTATGGCAACCTCGCAACCATTTTGTGCGGCTTGTATGGCGGCAAAAAAACCGGCAGCCCCTCCACCGATGATGGCTATCATTTGTCCCTCGTTAATTCGTTGATGATAGCCTTGTGTCCGGGGAATTCCTTTAGCATTGAATGCCTATTCGCCAACTCGAAGTCGCGAAAATCGAAACCGGGTGAAACAGTACAGCCAACCAACGACCATTCGCCGCCTTCAAGAACCCTCGATCCAAACCAATTTCCGGCAGGAACAGTATATTGATACAATCCTCTTCCAAGAACGGTGCTGGTTAAAATCCCTTGGTTGTTTATCTCTATGACTTCGAATGGATTTCCATCATAGAAATGCCATGTCTCATCAGATTTGATCCTATGGAGTGCACTAAAGGAATCAGCTGTAATCAGAAAGTAAATCGCAGTGCAAAAGTGCCTTCCTTCAGGGAAATCTTTCATGCCAATGAAAACATCTTTGCTACGGTATGTTTCCAAATACCAACCTCCCTCCGGATGTGGTTGAAGATTTAATGAGCTGATTATTTCAGATGGGTTTTTCATAGTCAGGATTCTTTCAAATTAACACCACTTTCATAACTTATTTTCTGGGATGGAATTGAAGTATGGCACTTCTCAAATACTCACGATCCAAGTGAGTGTATATTTCAGTTGTGGTTATGGATTCATGCCCCAGCATCTCCTGAACAGCCCTCAAATCAGCACCACCCTCTATCAAATGAGTTGCGAAGGAATGTCGAAATGTATGCGGACTTATGTTCTTCTTGATACCTGCTTTCATAACCAAATCCTTGATTATGGTAAACACCATCACTCTGGTCAATTTGGATCCGCGCCTATTCAAAAAAAGCACATCTTCATTTCCAGGTTTAATCTGCAATCGGTTTCTGTAAGTGTTTTCATAAATGGATATTTGCTTCAACGCAACACTGCCCACTGGAACCAATCGCTCCTTATTTCCTTTGCCCACCACCCTTAGTAGTCCGATTTCAGGATGAAGATTTGATTTCCTGAGCCCAACCAACTCCGACACCCTCAATCCAGAGCTGTACAAGGTTTCCAGCATCGCCTTATTACGCTCGCCCTCGGGCCTGCTCAAATCGATTGCCGCAATTATGGCATTGATTTCCTCTACGGTAAGGAAATCGGGCAGTTTTCGACCAAGCTTGGGACCTTCTAATAAAGTGGTTGGATCATCGGAAACAATATTCTCTATCAGCAGATATTTGTAAAAAGCCTTGATACCTGACAAGACCCTTGCCTGCGACCTAGCTCCCATTCCCAACTCATTAACCCATTTCAAAAAATCCTGAAGATGGTTCAGAGTGAGTTTTTCGGGACCCACTGGCTGGGCGAAAGTTTGAACGAATTGATGGAGTTTGGTTATGTCATGCTCGTACGCCTCAACCGAATTACCGGAAAGGGAACGCTCCAATTGAAGATAACTCCTGAAACCTTTGATGTATGACAACCAACTCACTTGGTAAATTTAGCAAATGGTCTATAACCTATCTTTGTACCATGCTTCGAATTGCAATTATTAATGGTCCAAACCTGAATTTAGTTGGCATCAGGGAACCAGGCATTTATGGCTCTCGAACCATGGAGTCCCTTATCCAAGACCTGATTGCAGCATTTCCGAGTATGGAAATTACATACAGACAATCCAATGTGGAAGGCGAACTGATCAACTTCATTCAGGAATTCGGTTTCGATTACGATGGTATCATTTTGAATCCGGGTGGTTACACCCATACTTCGGTGGCCATTGCAGACGCTGTTGCAGCTATAAAAGCACCCGTGATCGAGGTACACATCTCAAATATCAAATCAAGAGAGGAACAACGACACATTTCCCTTATCAGCAAACATTGCCTGGGAATGATTTCAGGACTAGGATTGGAGGGCTATGAGTTGGCTTTGGATTGGTTCGAGAAAAAAGCCCTTAAAAAGTAAATAGAGGGCTGGGATCGAAGGCAATCATTAATTCAACATCACCGGCATTACCAGCATAAGCACATTTTCCTCAGGCTTGGTTTCCGCATCAGAGGGCGTGAGAATACCAGCCCTATTCGGCATAGACATTTCCAAGTTGACCGATTCACAGCCCATGTTATTCAACATATCCGAGAGGAAGCGGGCATTGAAAGCAATTTCCATATCCTGACCGGCAAACTCACAGGCGAGATTTTCGCTACCCTCGCTGTTGTAATCCACATCCTCAGCTGATAGTCGGAGCTCGGAACCCGAAATCTTTAAACGAACCTGATGAGTGGATTTGTTAGAGAAAAGAGAGACACGACGGATGGAATTCAAGAAAGAATCGCGTGATATGGTAAGTTTATTGGGATTATCGAGAGGAATAACGGCCTCGTAATTAGGATAGCGACCGTCTATCAATCGACAAATCAGGCTAAAATTGTCGAAAGCAAAAAAGGCATTGCTTTCGTTGTAATCTATCTTCACTTTGGATTTCATACCACCAAGGGCGCTTTTTAGCAGACCCAACGGCTTTCGTGGCACAATGAAAGATGCGGAACGAGCCGACCTGATATCGGTCCTGCGGTATCTAACAAGTCGGTGGGCATCTGTTGCAACGAAAGTGGTGTTTTCTGGACTTAATTGAATGAATACCCCGGACATTACTGGCCTCAACTCGTCATTACCCGTTGCAAAAATGGTTTTATTGATGGCCTCCAAAAGTACCTCTGAAGGAATTTCGATGGAGTTCGGCTTGTCAATAACAGGGATCTTTGGGAACTCTGTACCATCTTGGCCAGCCAACTTGAACTTACCGTTATCTGTACTTAACTCCACTTGGAAATTTTTCTCATTCACAGTGAAAGTCACGGGCAGCTCCGGAAAGGTTTTCATCACATCCAGCAAAATCTTTGCAGGAACGGCTACGAGGCAGCTGTCTTTGGAGGTCACATCCGTGGTGGTGGTCATGGTAGACTCCAAATCGGAGGCTGAAATAGTCAACTTTCCATCCTTCACTTCAAAAAGGAAGTTTTCCAAAATAGGCAAAGGACTGCTGCTATTCAATGCTCCGCTAACCGATTGCATGTGACGAAGAAGTGTTGTGCTGGAAATAATGAATTTCATATCGTTTATTGATTTGAAGGTCTTAGTGTGGAAGTGAATGACAAATATAGTGGATTATGCAATAGCTCAAGGGTTATTTTCGGACTGTTACAATCTGAAAATCAGATGGTTTTAGAAAAAGTCTTTCGAATGAGAAATACTGGACTACCACCAAGGAAGTGTCCCGGTTCAAAGTGGCAGTCATCCTGTCGATATCGAATGGAAAAGGGGTACCATCCTCCAATGTTTTATTGGGAGTTTGAGATGTGATTGGTCGACGCCATAGGTCGATTCTGGATGAATCTCCGTTAGTCTTGACCATGGCAATAGAGCGGAATGGCAGAACAGCTCGAATAGAATCTCTTTGGTTTGGAGCTAAGGTTTTTTCAAGACTCTCAAAGTTTAACATAGAATATCTTCCCAAGTAATCAATGACCTTGTCTTGGCTTACACCTTCAACAGAATTTCCAAATCCATCATAAATCAAAAAATCACCTGTTGCAGGATCTGCATCTATACGAAATGCAAACCCAGGTCTTTGACGATCGACAACCTCAAGGCTTTTTAAATCGCCTGATTTCAAACGAAAAACATTCTTTACCATCCAATCGGTTTTATTGGTGATATATCGGGGTGTCAAATATCCATTGAAACCGGGAATGTGTATGATGAAAGGCACCGTAGAATTTTCCATGTACATAAAAGTGCCGTATTGATCCTGAGTTGGACCTCCTACATAATAGGTTTTCACCTTCCCAGACTTGGTATAAAGTTCGACTTTGATGCCTTTAGCTGCTATGCTTTTGATAGTGGAGTTATATGCTTTTTTGCCTATTGGACTCCTAACCTCCAAATCGTGAATGGTCTTCAGAAGCGTATTGATAGCATCAGGACGAGCCCAATGCTTCGAATTCAAAACCCATTCATCATTCGATTTACGATCCAATACCACTTGCTTTCCGGATTTGTCGGCCAAAAAAATCCTAGTTATCGCTGAAGTATCTTTAAAGGCAAAATCCCTAAGTTCTCCCTTCAAGGTGTTGTTCGAACGATTGAAATAAAAATAGGCCACAACTGCGGCAAGCAGAATGAAAACAGCGATTAGTCGAGAGTTTTTTTTCATCGGTGGTGAATTATCGCATTTTGTGGTATCGGTGTTTCCTTATAAGCATTTTAGACAGCCCAAAAACTGACAGGATGATGATCGGAAGCAATACACTGACCAGTTGCCATTGTGTTCTCTCCTCTTGCAATCTTGCTCTGTCGAGCAATCTCAATCGAATCTCCCTTGAACGAAGTTCCATTATCCCTGAGTCATCACACAAATAATCTACACAATTCATGATGAAGCTCTTGTTACCAAACACCTGTCCGGTATATCGATCCTCACCCAAAGGAACTATTTGTCCACGACGAGTCCTGTTCTGAATGACATCGCCATCAGCAACAACAATCATTGCAGTTGAATCACTTTGATCCTTATAGGCTATCGATGTATCGTTAATAATGGTAGTAGGAATACGGTTTTTGAAATTGGATATAAACTTGCCTTCCAAAAGCATCGCAATGGTTTTGGGACCTGCATTGAACCTGTTCGGATCCGGTTTTTCACGAAGCATATCAAGACTCACTCTTACTGGAGCTTGAAAAACCCGTGAATACTCTGTGGTGGAAAGGATAGGGGTCTTAAGAACCTCATTACCACCTACGGCATCTATAGTAGATACGAATTCGAACTTAATCGCATTTAAGTTTTTAACGACAGGATGCGAAGATGTAGGCATGGCTACAGGAAAAAAATACCAAGGCAAAAGCGATTGCTGCGGTTTGTTCCCTACTTGTCCGGTAACAATTGGTATGGGGGCGGCTTGAATGTCCAACACCAAATCATGGTTGATTCTGGCACCATACCTGAACAACATGTCATCCAAATTCAATTCAGAGGCTATCCCTACGGTTTCAGGGTTATTGGCAAGGCTATCCATCGACACGGATATACCATCCATAAGCCAAAGCACCTTGCCTCCTTTCATTATGTACTGATCAATTATAAACTTGTCTTTTTCTGAAAAGGTGGAATCTGGAGCAGCTACTATTACCGCCCTATAACCGTTCAAAGATCCAAGCTTTTCATCCATTCGCTTGCGCTCAACGAAGTAAAAAGTGCTGAGCTCTCTTGTGATATCAGCCAAAGCGGTATCGTTTGCCTCACCATGGCCATCCAAAACACAAATGATCTGAGGATATTTCAATGTGAGTTTACGAATCGCGTTGGCGATACCAAATTCCAATGACTGAACGGAATTATTAAGCATTTCATCAGGAGAAGCTCCGATTTGGTCTTGCAACAACATGACTGGCACTTCCTCGCCACGATAAGCCAAGAGGGCTCCGGGGAAGATCATTTGCTGAGAAGTTTCATCGCCCGACTTGGATTGTAATGTAGTGGGTTGAATTCCTTTGGATGCCAACTGACGATACAATTGATCCCTTTGCTCGGTATCGGAGTAAGAGGCTGGATTGATAAATTCGTATTCAAGATTACCGTTTGAGCAAGCCCGAAGCTCATCCAATATCTCTCGAGTAGAGTTTTGCAATCGATTGAATGCAGGCGGAAAGTCGCCATCAAGATAAACACGCACAAAAACCACATCCTCCAAGCCAGCCATAAGTTTTTTGGTAGCAGGTGACAATGTAAACCGCTTCTCGGATGTCAGATCAAAACGGGTGAAAACAAAAGAAGAAGCCACATTGGCCATCACTATGATAGCTAGCAGTAACAGCAACCTGGTTATATGCTGTGCCTTTGGCGACTTGTGCCCCACTTTGTTGATTTCAGTGCCTTTCCGCTTTACCATTTCCTAGATTCGAGTATGGTTCTTGTCAGTGTGATAAAAAATGCGATGAGGCTCAGGAAATAAACCATGTCTCTTGTATCCAAAACGCCACGGCTCATGGATACATAATGACTGTTAATACCTATTTGCTCTATAACGGTAGCAACCGAACCCGACCCTATCAGACCAGCAACGGAATCAAAACCGGCATAGAAAAAAAAACAGAGAAACAAGGCGATGATGAACGAAATTACCTGGTTGTCGGATACAGATGATGAGAACAATCCTATGGAAACAAATCCTGCACCAAGAAAAAAGAGACCAATGTAGGAACCCCAAAGACCACCGGTATCCACATTGCCAACAGGGACCGCAAGAAACCAAACAACTGCAAAATAAACCAAAGTGGGAAGCAGTGAAAAGAGCACCAAAATTACTCCAGCCAGGTATTTGGAGATTACTACCTGCAACTCGGTTAGAGGTTTGGTTAAAAGGAGTTCTATGGTGCCTGATTTTCGTTCTTCTGAAAATAATCGCATTGTTACGGCAGGAACCAGAAACATGTAAACCCAAGGAGTGATTATGAACAAGGGATCCAGGCTAGCATACCCTGCATCCAAAATGGAAAACTGGTTATCAGGGAATACCCAAAGGAACAGACCAATGGTCGTAAGAAATACCAGGATAACAATATACCCGATCAAGGAATTGAGAAAGCCGTTTATTTCTTTTTTTAGCAGTGAATACATTCCTTTTCCTTGAGCCGTAAAGTTAGGAAACAACCAATGGATTAATTGGTTTGCTATAAATGTCTTTGAAATCCCCCAAACTCCAAGCCTGTGCTTTGGCTACGAAGAGGGGTTTGACCGTCGCCCATGTAGACTTAAAGAGTATGGATTGCTTATAGCTCTCAAAAGACTCCAAATCCCTCCATCGGCTGATTGTAAAATAAACACCCGTCTGATTCAAATCGGCGAGCATCTCCAATTCCATACAACCCGGAAAATTTCGAATATCATCACTCACCCTTGCAAAGTGATCAAGGAAAACAGGGCTGTTTTCAAGGCCAAAATCCAACCTTACTATCCGTGTAATCATTTGAAGTCAACCATTATAATTTCACCAAAACTGATTCCCAACAAATTCATGGCATTGGCATTCCTAAGGGAAAGTTCGACAAATCCAGATTCATTTATCAATGCAACCAGATCACCCTCTACAACCTCTTGGTAGCTTTCGCTGATGCCGTAAATGGTATATTGATTCTTTCTGAGAATGATCTCAAAAGTCCTTCCTTTTGCAGTTTCCATTATGAGTTCCCTTGAAATATTAGTGATCAGGTTTCCTGTTCCATCTACATATATCACAGAGCCTCGAATAGAATACTCATCAACGGTTGGCTTCAGCATAGTCAGTGTCTTGTGCTGATCTACTTTGGAGCCCATTTTAGATAAATCACCTCCTCCGGAGAGATATGCCGCGGAGGCTGAAAGCATATCAGAATTGACGCGAACTGTAGCACCTTTATCGTTCATGACATAATATGACTCGTTTGGCATTTGGTCAAAAACCAGAGAAAACAGACCATCATCCGGACCTAAAAAATAATGCCCCTCACTTTGTAAGGCGATCAGGTTACCCGGATCCAAATCCCGTCCTGGAACAGCGACCAAATGAACCGTCCCTTTAGGAAAACGGCTCCAGCAATTACGAACAACAAAACCAGCTTGAATCTGGTTACCTAAAGCAATGCTATGGCTAATATCAATCAAGCTGGCTTGCGGCGCCAATGACAACAACCGACCCTTGAGGGCTCCCAAATAAAAATCTGAAATTCCCCAATCGGTGGTTAGCGTAATAATTGGAGTTGCCACGGTCGTATTGACTATATTTGAGATACAAAGTTAATCCCTGACTCTTGGTCAAAATCTTCGAATCCCATCGATTTAACAACAACAAAAATAACATTCTAATAACCTGTTTTTGAGGTAGTAACAGTATAATTATTGAATCCTTAATTTGAATCCATCATTTTAACTTGAAAGAAATACCAATTCCCAACCTCCACAATCCAGTCGATTTTTTTGGAGTCAATGATGCCAATCTCGACCTGATCAGAAAGAAATTCCCCTCACTAAAAATTGTTTCCAGAGGCAGCGAGCTTCGTATCATTGGCGATGAAACACTAATCTCCAGTGCGGAATCGTTAATCATGTCCATGATTGAAACTTTTGAAAAGAGAGGTAGACTCGAACCCACTGTTGTTTCCGACATGCTAGGTGGAAAGATAGAGAAAGAGGCATCCCTTTTCAATAGCGACACTGACATCATAGTATATGGCCAGCATGGATTGGTTGTCAAAGCGAGAACTCCCGGACAACGGAGGTTGGTGACCTCTTGTAATAAAAACGACATCACCTTCGCCATCGGCCCTGCCGGAACCGGAAAAACCTATACGGCTGTTGCTTTGGCCGTAAGGGCATTAAAAAACCGGGAAATTCGAAGGATTATTTTGACTAGACCTGCAGTAGAGGCGGGAGAAAATTTGGGGTTTTTGCCTGGTGACTTAAAGGAAAAAATCGACCCTTACCTACGCCCCCTTTATGATGCGCTTATGGACATGATTCCTGGAGAAAAGCTACAATCCTTCATTGCAAACGGTACCATAGAGGTAGCTCCATTGGCCTTCATGCGAGGTCGTACTCTGGATAACGCCTATGTGATTCTCGATGAAGCGCAAAATGCCACCCAGAGCCAATTAAAGATGTTCCTGACCCGCATGGGCCCCTCTGCGAAAATGATTGTAACCGGTGATGTAACTCAAATTGATTTGCCAAGGAATGTGCCCTCTGGTTTGGTTCAGGGTCTATCGTTGTTGAGTGGCATCGATGGTATTGGCTTTGTATTTCTTGACGGAGCCGATGTGATTCGACATCGATTGGTTAAAGAAATCATCAATGCCTACAAAAAGGAAGAGTGAAGATTAATTTGAGCAACAAAAAAGCCGCTGGTTGAACAACCAACGGCTTTTTTTACAGCCTCTAATTTATTTCACGGAATCAACCACCGCTTTGAAAGCATCAGGATTGTTCATCGCCAAATCGGCAAGAACCTTGCGGTTCAATTCGATTCCTTTGGCGTGCAAGCTGCCCATCAATTGAGAATAAGACATGCCGTGTAGACGAGCTCCAGCGTTGATACGCTGAATCCACAAAGCACGGAAATTCCTTTTCTTAGCTTTACGATCGCGGTAAGCATACTGCAAACCTTTCTCAACCGTGTGTTTGGCAACGGTCAAGACATTTCCGCGAGCACCCCAGTTACCTTTGGCTAACTTGAGTAGTTTTTTTCTTCTGGCTTTCGAAGCCACCGAGTTAACGGACCTTGGCATATTGATTCAGTTTTTGGTGATAGCGTCCAGCCTTGGAAACTGGTACTTGAAGCTACTTCCCTGGTTAATATTATTGAATTGCGATAAAATCAGGCAGAAAGCATACGGGCCACTCTGGCATGGTCGGACTTATCAACCAGTCCTGCATTGGTGAGGGCGCGCTTACGCTTGGTGCTCATCTTGGTGAGGATATGGCTTTTGAAGGCGTGCTTCCTCTTGATTTTACCAGAGCCAGTGTAGGAGAATCTCTTTTTGGCGCTGGAGTTGGATTTCATTTTTGGCATGTCGTTCCTCTATGAGGTATTAAGTGTTGTTTATAGTTTCTTTCCTTTTTTTGGCAACGGGGCAAGATGTAGGAACATCCTGTTTCCTTCTAATTTGGGTAGCATTTCAACTTTACCGTACTCCTCCAACTCCTGGGCGAACTTTAACAAGATGATTTCTCCCTTTTCCTTGTAGGCGATAGTACGACCTTTGAAGTGAACATAGGCTTTCACTTTGGCCCCTTCCTCTAGGAACTTAATGGCATGTTTCACTTTAAAGTTGAAATCATGTTCATCTGTATTGGGTCCGAAGCGAATTTCCTTCATCACGGATTTGGCCGTTTTGGCTTTTACCTCTTTTTCCTTTTTCTTCTTCTCGTAAAGGAATTTCTGATAATCGACAATTCGACAAACGGGTGGATCCGCATTGGGTACAATCTCCACTAAATCCAACTCACGCTCTTTGGCCATCCGTCGAGCCACATCCAATGGATAAACATCTGCTTCGATGTTCTCACCTACCAATCTGACTTTGGAGGCGGTGATATCTTCGTTGATGTTGTGCTCGTTCTCCTTTTTTTGATAACGATTGGGTCGTGGACCCCTTGGACCGGGAGGGCCTGAAGGCCTCTTGTAAAATGTTGAAATGTGCTACCTCCTTCTGTGTTGGTTATACATCAGTTATTGTTCCCTGACATCTGGGATTCTACATCATTTGAAATCATCTCACGGAATTTGTCAAGAGGCATGGAACCCAAGTCTCCCTGACCATGTCGTCTAACCGACACTGAATTTTCGGCTGCCTCTTTCTCCCCAACTATCAGCATATAAGGCACTTTCCGAATCTCCGCATCCCTGATTTTCTTCCCGATTTTTTCGTCCCTTTCGTCTATGGAGGCGCGAATATCGTAATTTTTAAGGAAATCTGAAACTCGATGGGCATAATCGTTATACTTCTCACTGATTCCCAATACAATAACCTGCTCAGGTGATAGCCACAACGGGAAATTTCCTGCACAATGTTCTATAAGCACCGCGATAAACCTCTCCATGGAACCAAATGGAGCTCTGTGAATCATAACAGGACGGTGTTTTTGGTTATCGGCTCCGGTGTACTCCAGCTCAAATCGTTCTGGCAAGTTGTAATCGACCTGAATGGTACCCAACTGCCATTTGCGACCTAAGGCATCTTTTACCATAAAATCGAGTTTGGGACCATAAAAGGCAGCTTCGCCAGTTTCAACTACAGTCTTCAATCCCTTTTCAGAAGCAGCCTCAATAATGGCTCGCTCGGCCTTTTCCCAATTTTCATCGGAGCCGATATACTTTGCGCGATTGTCGGGGTCTCGGAGCGATACCTGAGCAGTAAACTCTTTGAAGTCTAAAGCTCTGAAAACATAGAGAACCAAATCAATAACCTTGATAAACTCATCCTTTACTTGATCTGGTCTGCAAAACAAATGCGCATCATCTTGGGTGAAACCGCGAACCCTGGTCAACCCATGCAACTCTCCACTCTGCTCATAACGATATACCGTTCCAAACTCGGCATAACGGATTGGAAGCTCACGATACGAATGAGGCTTGCTTTTATAAATCTCACAATGGTGCGGACAGTTCATGGGTTTGAGGAAAAACTCCTCACCTTCGGCCGGTGTTCGGATCGGTTGAAAAGAGTCGGCGCCATATTTTTCGTAGTGACCAGAAGTCACATAAAGCTCCTTGTTTCCAATATGCGGTGTTACCACGGGCAGATAACCCGCCTTCAATTGTGCTTTTTTCAAAAAAGACTCCAGACGATCTCTGAGCTGTGCACCTTTAGGTAACCACAGGGGTAATCCCATTCCGACTTTCTCAGAAAAGGTAAAAAGCTCCAATTCTTTGCCAAGTTTTCTATGGTCGCGTTTTTTGGCCTCTTCAAGCAAGGTCAAATACTCCGTAAGTTCCTTTTGCTTTGGAAAGGTAATTCCGTAAATCCTCGTTAATTGCTTGCTTTTTTCATCACCCCTCCAATATGCTCCAGCAACACTCATCAACTTCACTGCCTTGATTGATCCGGTATCTGGTATGTGAGGACCACGACACAAATCCGTAAATCCACCTTGGCTGTAGAATGTAATGGTACCGTCCTGCAAATCTTTCAACAGGTCAAGTTTGTATTGATCTCCTTTTTCCTCAAAATACCGGATAGCTTCATGTTTGGAAATCTCCTTTCGATGATAGGGGTTGGCTTGTCGAGCCAATTCCAACATTTTGTCTTCTATCTTTTTGAAATCTTCGGAAGAGATTGATTGGTCACCTGGATCGACATCATAATAGAAACCATTTTCGATTGCAGGGCCAATACCAAATTTCATTCCTGGAAAATGAGATTCCAATGCTTCAGCCATAAGGTGTGCTGAAGAGTGCCAAAATGTGGACTTACCTTCCGGATGATCCCAAGTCAGAAGCTCTAGTGTACCATCACCGTTTAGGGGACGGGAAGCATCCATTATCTGGCCATTGAATTTAGCAGCGAGTACATTTCTGGCCAAGCCTTCACTGATACCATTGGCCACATCCATTGAGGTGGTTCCAGCAGGTTTTTCAAGAACCTTTCCATCGGGCAAGGTTATTTTTATCATAAGAAATGGGTTTGGTTTGCAAAGGTAGTTAAAGGAGAGGGTGGTCGTCAAGCCAAAACATAAATGAAAAAAGGGTCGCTGCCAGATGGCGCGACCCTTTTCGATGTTCAGTGGAACAGATTAGGAAAGGTGCTTGCTAACGAGCTTGGTCATGTCGAACATGCTCACCTGTCCTTTACCGCCGAATACCACTTTCAGCTTATCGTCAGCATTGATCATACGACGATTTTTAGCATCCTGAAGCTTATGCTTCTTGATGTAAGCCCAAAGGTTTTTTACAACCTCGGTACGGGGAATAGCCTTGTTACCCACAACAGCCGCTAATGCAGCGCTTGGGGTCATAGCCTTCATGAAGGCAGCGTTTGGCTTACGCTTCACTTTGGGCTTCGCAGCCTTTTTGGCAGCTTTTTTAGGAGCAGCCTTTTTAGCAGCCTTCTTAGGGGCGGCTTTCTTTGGAGCAGCCTTCTTGGCGGCCTTCTTTGGAGCAGCCTTCTTGGCTGTCTTCTTAGCACCAGCTTTCTTAGCGGGAGCTTTCTTTTTAGCTTTTGTTGCCACTGTTTTTAAGATTTTTTTGGTTAAACCTGATGCAAATAAAAACAGAATGATAAGGAGGTGGACTGTCTCATTGAAAAAGTTATTTACAATGAATGCCCTCTCCGAAATCAGAATGAAATCCTGGCTTTCCTCCTCTGAAAACAACAATTACCATAGTCAATCTAAAAGCCTTAAGAGCTTCAAAATACCTGCAGCGCAGCTATTTCAGATTTTTCAAAAATCCGCTATACTTCCAAATGCACACTTCCACATTGGAAAAACGCTACGACAATGGACTTTCCTAGATTGTTAATAACCTCAGATAAATAAACTTGGTCCAATTCCCCATAGAGAAGAAACCTACTCTTTCGAGAGCACAGCAGCTATGTTGGGAGGGAAATACAGTGCGCTTTTGAGGATTTTTCCATCCTCCCTTACCACTGGTTTTCCTTGAGAATCCAGCTTACTCATATTGCTCCTATGTATTTCCTCGAACACCTCCACGATTTTGTGCTGGAGACCATGGGCGATGATGGTGCCGCACAATATATAGAGTTTATCCCCCAATGCATCGGCCACTAAGGTGAGGTCGTTGTTCAAGGCAGCATCTAGGTATTCGTCATTTTCCTCGGCCATGAGCCTATGTCGCAAAGCCACTTGACCATCGCCAATATGGGCTACAGGATCCTCATGTGCACCCAAACCAAAAACATCGTGAAACTCACGAACCTTACCAATGATATCTTTGAATTCTGACATGTTTAACTAGGTTTGAATGATTCCAACATTGAAAGCTTTGGTTACGGGAGCATGGTCGGCCATCTCGATGCCCATAGATATCCATTTTCTGGTGTCTAGGGGATCAATGACGCAATCGACCCACAATCGGGATGCAGCATAGTAAGGTGATGTTTGAGCGGAGTACCGATCTGTTATGGTCTTGAGAAGCTCATTTTCCTCTTCTGGGGAAACCACTTTACCCTGCGCCTTCATTGAGCTCACCTGGATTTGCAAAAGCGTTTTAGCCGCCTGAGCGCCTCCCATGACCGCCAACTGGGCAGATGGCCAGGAGGCGATTAACCGCGGGTCGTACGCCTTGCCGCACATCGCATAATTACCAGCGCCAAATGAGTTACCCACTATAATGGTGAACTTTGGCACAATCGAATTGGACATAGCATTTACCAACTTGGCGCCATCCTTAATGATTCCTCCATGCTCGGAACGGCTTCCAACCATGAAACCGGTGACATCCTGCAGGAACACCAGGGGTATTTTTCGCTGGTTGCAATTCATTATGAACCGAGAGGCCTTATCGGCGGCATCACTGTAAATAACACCACCTATCTGCATTTCACCTTTCTTACTCTTCACCACTTTGCGTTGATTGGCAACCAACCCTACTGCCCAACCATCGATTCTTGCCAAACCGCAAATAATAGACTGACCATACAACTCCTTATATTCATCAAACTCGGATCCGTCGACCAATCGTTTGATGATTTCGCGCATATCATAGGGTTTTTCCCTCTCTGCCGGTACAAGTCCGTAAATCTCCTTGGGATCCAAGGCGGGCGGAGCTGAAGTAATGCGGTCAAAACCGGCCTTATCATAAGCTCCAACTTTACCCATGATTCTCCTTATGTATTCCAAACAAGCCTCATCGTTGGGGAATTTGTTATCGGTTACGCCAGAAATCTCACATTGGGTGGTGGCGCCTCCCAGAGTCTCATTATCAATATCCTCTCCGATGGCGGCTTTTACCAAATAAGAACCAGCTAAAAAAATCGAACCGGTTTTATCTACAATCATAGCCTCATCGCTCATAATGGGCAAATAAGCGCCACCAGCAACACAGCTACCCATGATTGCTGCTATTTGAAGTATCCCCATGGACGACATCACCGCGTTGTTGCGAAATATGCGACCAAAGTGCTCTTTGTCGGGAAAAATCTCATCCTGCATAGGCAGAAACACTCCAGCGCTATCTACCAAATAAATGATGGGCAAACGGTTTTCCATGGCAATCTCCTGCGCCCTCAGGTTTTTCTTGGCAGTCATGGGGAACCAAGCTCCAGCTTTAACAGTAGCGTCATTGGCAACCACTATGCATTGCCTGCCATGAATGTAGCCTATTACAACCACAACCCCTGCCGACGGACAACCACCATATTCGGAGTACATGCCGTCGGCGGCCAAGGCACCAACCTCAATGGTAGGCCTATCTTTATCCAAAAGAAGTGAAATACGCTCCCGGGCCAATAGCTTGTTCTTTTCCTTCTGCTTTGCAGCATTTTTGACCCCTCCCCCTTCGGCCACCTTGGATAAACGGTGATTTAAAGCGGACAACATCGTTTTGTTGTGGTCCTCGTTTATACTGAAAGTTAAATCCGGTTTGCCTGCTGTCATATATATTAGTTTAAAATCGTCCCTAAATCCGTGGAGAACCCACGCGGTTTACGGCAAATTTAGTCATACAAGTACATACAAAAGCATCCCACCCATCATCCAGAATTATTACATTTGGTATTCGAAGAATGACCAATTTAAATAAAATATTAGCCGAAACGGATTTGTTTTCCGGACTTGACCAGTCTGACCTCCAATTATTAGAGGAAAGGTTCGAAGAAGTCAAGATTTCCGCGGGCATAAACATCATTAGGAAAGGAGAGACAGGGGATTCGCTATTTGTGATATCTAGCGGGATAACCAAAGTACATGATGGCGAGGATGTGATTACCAAGCTGGGATCAGGCTCTTTTTTTGGTGAGATGGCTTTTTTCGACAGCGCACCTCGATCTATGTCAGTCACAGCTGAAAGTGATTGCATCCTTTACAAGATGGATCGCGAAGGGTTTCAACATGTTTTTCAAAAAAAACCCGGGATTTTACAACATATGGTTTCAGCCATTACCAAAAGGATTCGAAACCAGAATGACCGTATCATTGCCGATCTGCGTAATAAGGAAGGAGAGTTGAAAAAGTTGGTTGATGAAAGGACTATGGCTCTAGCATCCCGCAATGAAGAACTTTCCAAGGCTCTGACTGAACTGAAATTGGCCCAAGACCAATTGGTTCAACAGGAAAAATTGGCATCTCTTGGCCAGTTGACAGCTGGTATAGCACATGAAATCAAAAACCCGTTGAATTTCGTCACCAACTTCGCCAAACTCTCGTTTGAACTATTGGAGGAGGTAATCTCATCCGAAAACCCCGACGAACGGTTGGAGTCTGGTGATTTTCTCAGACAAAACCTTCAAAAGATATATGAACACGGTTCAAGAGCCGACAACATAGTAAAAGGGATGCTCGAGCATACCAGAGCCAACAGCGATGGAGAAAAGCAGCTAGAAGACCTTAATTTGATATGTGAACAGTTTTTGAAAATCGCTTTGGAGTCCTTCAGAATGTCAAACCCGGACTTCAAAGTGGAAATCCAACTGGATTTAAATCCCAACCTCCCTAAAATTGAGGTAGCGTCATTGGATATAAGCAAGGTTTTTCTAAATCTTTTTACCAATGCCTTCTACTCCATGAATGAAAAACTGTCGAGCAGTTCCGGTTATACTCCTTTACTATTGGTTAAATCCCAATCGAACGCTGCCGGTACAAGCTTCCTAGTAAAAGATAACGGAAGCGGCATTCCCCTGGAAATCATGAACAAGGTTTTCAATCCATTTTTCACTACCAAACCCACTGGAAAAGGCACCGGCCTGGGGCTTTCTATTTCTAACGACATTATAAAAGCACACGGCGGAATTATGAAATGCAATCCACGCGTTGATGTTGGAGCCGAATTCGAGTTTGAGATTCCGTATGTATCGAAGTCCTCACCTGAAATTGGGAAGTCTTGACATTTGTTCCTTTACCAATTTCACATGTTGTAGTAAGTCTTCAGCAATTTCCATAAAATCAGCATTCCCGGGGGATAGGCTGGGATCTGAAAAATACTTTTCTGTGGAGGTTACCAACTTTACAAGGTCGGTAAGTCCCATCTCCTCCAAATGAGATATTAAAACGGAAAATGTCCTTTGTGAGCCATCGAATTTACCGGCTTTCGCCTGACTGCGGATGTTAGTGGCTGAGGCAAAAACAGTGGTCATGTACCTATTGAGCAGCTGGTTCATCTCCTTCATATCTCCACCACATTGGAAAAAAACTTTCGATAATTGTTGGTGCAGTTGCTCCAAATCTGTCGGGGCAACCGATTCCTTTGTATCCAATTCTGCCTCTCGTGGCTTGGTTGATATTTGAGTGTCTGGATCAGAGGATGATATTTCCTTACCAAGCGGTAGCGCCTCTTGGTACCTATTTCTGACCAAAGCACTGCGGAAGTACATGAAGGAAATCGAAGCCAATGAAAGAAACCAAATAATCAGCGAGGTCAAAAACAGGTTTGATTTCTGTTGATCAACCTCATTTGCATGAGCCTCTAATGCTTTATTGAACAAGTTTTCCTCGCGCCGAACCTCGTCCATTAACAACAACAATGCCTGATTGAAATCCGACATGTGAATTGCCAATTGAGAAATATTCAAATCTGCAAAATTGGATGCATTACCATTTTCAATTTGCCTACGAGCCCTCTTGGAATTTCGACCCTGAACAGCTTTCTCAAAATCGAATTCGTTCAACACTGTTGTGTCTATACCAACCGCAACCGACATTATGATCTTGTTGGTGGACTTCAATGAATCTGTTTCTTCTGGAGACATCAATGACCTAGGATAATCTACCATGGAAATAATCAGCCTTAGTTGCCGGAGTCTGATTGCATTTACCAAATCGTTTGTCAAACCCGCGTTTGCCAAGGACAACTGCATTAAACTCGGGCAAGTCGTGTTAAGCTTCAATAGAGAATCTAAGTTCCGAGCCAACATGAAGGCGGAGATCAGGTTTGTGTCTGTCGGATTTTGCAGAAAGTCCATAGTTGACTTCTGAAATCGGGTAGCATTACCAATATCAAAAGAGCCGCACAATCCTGGTTCGGTATTCCTATACCGTATCGTGAATTGATCCAAAGAGGTATGAGAGACATATAGCCAAGAAATGGCAAACGCAGTAGCGACCAAGACCAACCCTGGCAAAAGCATTCGTTTGAAACTTACCCTCATATCGGTGTTAAAATACAAATGTATCTCATAGCCTTCAACAAATCGGTTTCACAGATTCCAAGTGTCAATAGGTTCTATTTAGTAGTTTTGCAGGGTCATAATAAATCCATACAACACTTTTAACATCTGTATATGAGAGAATTACAATTCCGAGAAGCCCTCCGAGAAGCCATGTCAGAAGAGATGAGAAGGGATGAAAAAGTTTTTTTAATGGGAGAGGAAGTGGCCCAATACAATGGAGCCTACAAGGTAAGTCAAGGTATGTTAGATGAGTTTGGTGCTAAAAGGGTGATTGATACCCCTATTGCTGAGTTGGGTTTTGCAGGTATTGGAGTTGGTGCTGCGATGAACGGATTGCGCCCCATCATTGAATTCATGACCTTCAACTTTTCTCTTGTCGCCATTGACCAAGTCATTAACTCCGCAGCCAAGATGATGTCCATGTCGGGCGGTCATTTCAATGTCCCAATCGTATTCAGGGGACCAACTGCCTCCGCTGGCATGCTTAGCTCACAGCACTCACAAGCTTTCGAAAGTTGGTATGCAAACTGTCCGGGCTTGAAAGTGGTAGTTCCATCCAACCCGGCAGATGCAAAGGGTCTTCTTAAATCTGCTATTCGCGACAACGACCCAGTCGTATTCATGGAATCAGAGCAGATGTATGGTGACAAGGGCTTAGTGCCTGATGGTGAATACCTGATGCCCATCGGCAAGGCCGATATCAAACGAGTTGGGCGTGATGTAACCATTGTTTCATTTGGGAAAATGATGAAAGTAGCTCTTAAAGCTGCTGAAATCCTTGTGAGCGAACAAATCGATGCTGAAGTAATAGACCTAAGAAGTGTCAGGCCTATAGATTACGATTGCATCATAGAATCGGTTCGAAAAACAAACAGACTCGTAATCGTTGAAGAGTCATGGCCATTGGCTGCAATAGCAACAGAAGTAGCGTTCAAAGTACAGCGAGAAGCGTTCGACCACCTCGATGCGCCAGTTCTGAGAGTGATGGGAGGTGATGTACCATTGCCTTACGCCCCTACCCTAATTGATGCATACCTTCCAAACCCTGACAGGGTAATAAAAGCGGTTAAGGAGGTCATGTATATCCAGAAAACCCGATAGTCGAAACTATTTCGAAAGATATCGAGCGAAACAATCAGATAACTATCTTTTTGTTTCGGAAACGGCCTTCGAGGAAGTGTCGCTTGCCGTTTGAATCGTGTCTTTTACACCTGCAAGAGAATCCATAGCCTGCTTTTGAATTAGTTCAGCCTGTATCCGGGCAGCCTCTTTGGCAGCCTCCATCATGGCATTGGCCGCAGCAATGGAATCGGCGGATTTCCGTTCCATCTCCAAACGCTCAGTTTCGGTAGGGCCGCAAGAAACTTGTGTTAGGGTAAAAATCAGTAGCATTACGCATGAAATGTATCTCATTGGTTAACAGTGTTAGATTAGCAAATTTATGATAAGCACAAATAAATAGAATAATAAAGACATTTTTTTATGAATGAAAACGACAAAAAAGAGTTGATATTTGTAAGTGTGCTGTTGAAAAACCCATGAGCAACCATCAGTTAAGGGCCCTTTTGATGACCATACTACTTTTGGTTGTTTACCAAGTAGAACGGGGGCTATTTTTCCTATTCAATTTCACTTACTTCAATACCATGTCGATTAGCGATCTATTAGTCGCAAGTCTGCATGGACTTCGTTTTGACCTTGTCGCTGTTCTTATTACAAATGCTCCCTTACTGGCATTGCTGATCATCCCCAACCCAATTCAAAAAAGAAAATGGTTTCCAAAATTCGTTCTGTTCCTATTCATGATTTTGAACATTCCATGCATCCTGCTTAACAGCATCGATCTGGAATATTTTCAATTCCAAGGAAAAAGAACTACAGCGGATCTTTTTGATTTGTTTTTTCTTGGAAGCGATATGCAAAACACCATTCCTCAAATGGCAATGGACTTTTGGCAAGTGCTCGTAATTACTGTAATATTATCGACATGCACCTTTTGGCTTTTCAAAATCATAATCCAAAAAACAAATATTTTGAATAAAAAACACTGGACTTTTCATTGGATTGCGTCCATTATAATCATTCCAGCAGCCATAGTTGGCGCAAGAGGTTCAACTGGACTGAAACCTCTGAGGATTGGAAATGCCGCTTCCGTATCGTCGCCAGCTTTAGCACCATTGGTTTTAAACACCCCATTTACAATTATAAAAACAATTGGTTCTCCATCGCTGGAAATAAGGTTCACCATGCAGGAAGAGGAGGCCAACAAACTTTTTCAAAGAGAAAAGTCCGGAATTGGTCCTTTGAAGCCTTTGAATGTAATGGTTATCATTTTAGAAAGTTTCTCCTCCGAATACAGCAACTTAATCAGTGGCAACAAGGGATACACGCCCTTTCTTGACTCTTTGATGCAGGAAGGACTTTACTTCCCCAATGCATATGCAAATGCAAAAAAATCGATAGATGGGATTCCTGCTGTCATATCCTCTCTACCAACACTGATGCCTTTTTCCTACATCACTTCGCAATATAGCGCAAACAATATTTCGTCGATACCTGGAATACTTGGTTCCAAGGGATATTCCTCCGCTTTTTTCCATGGGGGCAACAATGGCACAATGGGATTTGATATATTCACGAAAAACGCGGGAATTAGCGAATACCATGGCAGAAACGAATATGGAAATGGCGATTACGATGGGAACTGGGGCGTATTCGATGAACCATTTTATGACTATGTAATCACCACAACTTCTGCCATGAAGGAACCTTTTGCAAATACAGTATTTACATTATCATCCCATCACCCCTATTCAATTCCCAATCATTTGGCAAACAATTTCCCAAAAGGAACTTTGGCTATCCATGAAAGTATCGGATATGCAGATTACGCCCTAAGCACATTCTTTGCGAAAGCTTCTAAAACAGATTGGTATAACAATACCCTTTTCGTACTGACTGCCGACCATACTGGACCATCTGAAACCCCCATGTTTTCCAGCAGACACGGGGTTTTTAGAATTCCAATGGCTTATTATCATCCAGGAAAAAAGCTCAAAGGACGCTCCGAAAGAGTCACACAACAAACTGATATTTTACCTTCCGTATTGGGTTATTTAGGTTATGATGGCAAATGGAAAGATTTTGGAACCAGCGTATTTGAAAAGGAGCAAGTTGGTTTTGCCATCTCATACACTGGCGATATGTATCAAATTGTGAGAGGCAACAATCTCTTGCAATTCGACGGTTCACAAGTTGTTGGATTTTATGATTTAGAATCCGACCCTTTGCTGAAGAAAAACATAATGGGAAGCGGAACCAAAGATGAGAGTGAGCTAGACTTGCTTTGTAAGGCTGTCATTTGGCAATATACGGATGCCTTGCAAGCAAACAAGATTAATTATAAGCGATAGGAAAGGGATTTACATGACCAGGCTACTATTCATCGTCAATCCCGTTTCAGGCTCAGGAAGAGGCAAACTGCTTCCAGCTGAATTCGAAGTATTCAACAAAAACAAATCTAATTTAAAGGCCGACTTTGTTTTCACGAAATACCAAGGTCACGCTAGGGAAATCGCTCATAACAACAATAATGGACAATATGACATCATTGTTGCGTGTGGAGGTGATGGCACCGTTAACGAAATCGCAAAATCCTTGTTTAATACAAATCAATTGATGTCGATTTTTCCATTGGGTTCAGGTAATGGATTAGCTAGGCATTATAATATCCCTAGCAAATTATCGGATTTTATAGCTACGATGGAAAACAACAGGTCAGTCAGCCATGATGCGGTCTCCATCAATGGGATGCTCGGATTTAATGTTTCCGGAATTGGATTTGATGCTCATGTTGCTGGTCTATTCGGAAAAGATGGAAAACGAGGGTTTAACAGCTACTTGAGATTGATTGTTCGAGAATTCAGCAACTACCATCCGTTTCAAACAGAAATCAAATGCAATGGCGAGGTATTGCAGACAAAGGCATTTATGATACCAATTGCAGTTGCATCGCAATTCGGCAACAATGCATTTATTTCTCCTAAAGCAGATGCCTCCGATGGACAAACCGACCTAATTGTTGTTCAGAGGATGGGAATCTGGCAAGTCCCTGCTTTTGCCATTAGGGTTTTCACAAAAACGATTTCGGGGTCTTCATTTGCAAAAATCATGCGATCGGGTTCATTTGAAATTAAATGCTCAAGTCCTCAACCACTGCACATGGATGGCGAGCCCCACGGCAATTTCGAGTATTTCAAAATTGAAACCATAAAATCCGCAATCAAATTCGTCGTTCCTTAAATATGTCAAATAAGAACAAGAATAAAAACGGCATCGTTTATTCTACCAACCCAAATCAGTCTTTTTCAGATGAGTCTAGGTCGGATGAATCGATTTCAATACCACCTATCCAACAAAACTTAAGAGTATGGCGCGATAGCAAATCGAGAGCTGGAAAAACCGCAACCATTATAAAAGGTTTTATTGGAAACGATTCCGAATTGGAAGAGTTAGGAAAAAAGTTGAAGACTAAATGCGGCGTAGGTGGAACCGTAAAAGATGGTGACATTATCATTCAAGGAGACTTCAAGGTTAAAATCACCCAAATGCTCATCGATTGGGGTTATCAAGCCAAAGCAGCAGGTGGCTGACTAAACGGTTGTTTTTATTAATCCGCGCATGACCTCTCCATAGTAAGCCTCATACTGGGGGAGGATAATATCTATTCCAAATCGAGAGGCCTGCTCAGCAGCATTGGTTCTAAAATCCATTAACATTTCATCATTCGACAATAGATCAATGGCATACTGCGCCATCTCATCGACATGACCCACATCGCTCAGAAATCCAGTCTTGCCATGGATGTTTAGTTCAGGCATTCCTCCGGTGTTGGTTGAAATGACGGGCACATGGCTCGCCATAGCCTCTAGGGCTGCCAATCCGAAACTTTCAGATTCAGAAGGCATGATAAATAAATCGCAAACAGAAAGTATTTCCTCCACCGCCTCCTGCTTTCCCATAAACCGCACATGTTCGCAATTTCCAATTTCCCTACAAAGTTTTTCAATGGCTGTTCTCTCGGGACCATCACCAATCAAAAGCAACTTAGCAGGCATGGCATGGACAATCCTATCGAAAATCCGAACCACATCCTCCACGCGCTTAACTTTTCGAAAATTAGATGTGTGAACGATTAATTTTTCACCGTTGGGGGCAACAGTGCCCTTGAAATGAACATTACTTTTCTTTCCAAACCGGCCTAAGTCCACAAAATTGTAAATAACTCTAATATCTTTTTTGATGTTGAAATTAGCATAAGTATCGCGCTTGAGGCTCTCTGAGACCGCGGTAATGCCATCGGAATGATTAATTGCAAAAGTTACCACTGGCTCGTAGCTCAAATCTTTACCAACAAGGGTTATGTCTGTCCCGTGCAGCGTAGTTACAACAGGAATGTTTATTCCATAGGTGGACAGAATTTGCTTAGCTAACCAGGCAACAGATGCGTGAGGAATAGCATAATGAACATGCAGTATATCGAGCTTTTCCGATCTAACCACATCGACCAACTTGCTAGTCAATGCACTCTCGTAGGGTGCATAATCAAACAACGGGTAAGAGGAAACAAGCACCTCATGATATGTGATGTTTTCTGAGAAAAAATCCAAACGGACAGGCATACTGTATGTAATGAAATGCACCTGATGCCCTTTGGCCGCCAATGCTTTTCCGAGTTCGGTAGCAACAACACCACTTCCACCAAAGGTGGGATAACAAACAATTCCAATATTCATTTTACAAATATCAGTTAAAAAATCGGGGTTTGGGTAGTGTTGCTTTACGCAGAATCACATCGTAAGCTGCTTGCATCATATTTGGCCTATACCTTCCTTTGGACATTTTATTCGGCTCCGTATCCGGATGAACTCGGTTAGACAAAAAGATAAAAATCAAATCATGCTCCGGATCGGCCCAGGCTGCAGTGCCAGTAAAACCAGTATGTCCAAATGTAAATGTAGAAGCCATTCTAGCCGTGTTTTCCGACTCACCTTTGCGGCGGTCCGGCTTATCGAACAAGAGCCCACGATGTCCATCGCTTTCGGAATACTGTGAAGTGAAAAGCTTCACGGTCTCCCCTTTGAGAAATCGTTTACCACCATATTCTCCACCATTCAACAACATCTGCATAATTACAGCAAGGCTGTAAGAGTCGCTGAATAGTCCTGCATGACCTGAAACCCCTCCTAACATAGCTGCTGCTTGGTCATGTACATAACCTTTGATTAATTTTTTACGGAAAGAAGTATCCTTCTCTGTAGGAGGAATCCGATCCATATCGATATTTCGCCAAGGGTTGTATTGTATGTTGACCAAACCCAATGGTTGAAAAAAATGTTGATACACATAGGAATCGAGGGTAGTGCCAGATATCTTCTCAATAATGCGTTGCATGATGATAAGTCCGAGATCGGAGTAAACATACCTGCCTCTTGTGCCTAATTCGGAATCCTTGATCTGACTCCACATAGTTTCCCGGTAGGTCCATGACATAAACAAACTATCACAAACAGGAACATGATAATTTGCATCGGGGGTTTTGTGATAAATATCGTAGGATGGCTTTCCGTTAGCCATGGTTTTTTGCCAAAAAGGAATCCAATTTTTCAAACCCGAAGTGTGTGTCATTATTTCATGGATTGGCAAATCGGACTTATTGGTATTCTTCAGTTCGGGTAGATAATAGGATACTGTGCGCTTGACATCAAGCTTTCCCTCATCAACCAACTTCATAGCAGCGAGTCCGGTGGCCGCTATTTTGGTTATGGATGCAGCATCATACATATCCGTTAATTCCACCTTCTTTGATCCCTTTTCATAACCATGCCTGCCAAAGGCTTTGTGAAAAACCACACGATCCTTCCAAGCCACAAGCACTTGGCAACCTGGGGCAGCACGATCGAAAATCAATTTATTGGCAATGGAATCGATGACTTTGAAATCGATTGGGGAAAGATTGACTTCATAAGGATATGCTTCCCTGAGGCGAAGCATTGAAGTTTTAAGGGAAAGGCCATCTCCATACTTAAAAACAGATCCTGCTGAAGCGGGAAGTTTTGCCGAGGTGCTGGATACTCCGTTTACGAATTGCGATGCAGCCATCTGCGCTAGCTCAGAATCCTCATGGGCCACCAAGACCGACTGTCCTTTTATTGCAGATGGAATTCTTGATAAGGCATATGTGTTTCCAAACAACACGGTTACAAGCCTGGTTCTGGAGGCAAGCCTTGCCAAAAGGTTGTCGGTCCAATTGGGAATACCATAACCTCCAGCAGATTTAACAGTTGTTTTGTGTATTCCAACTATGACCTGATCATAAGCCGAAAGTTCATTTACAAGTTTTGAAATTTGACTTTCCTTGAGGTCGGTGCCCGATTTGAATTTGGAGATCGGCATCATTCTGGATATGGACTGATAAAAGACGCCAAATTCATCCTCATTAATTGATAACGTAGCGATGGCACAATGGTTGTCCATTCGCAAAGGCAATGACATGTCCTTGTTTTGAAGTAACACAAGAGAAGATTCATAAGCTTTCTGAGCCAAGTAACCAGCCCAGGAACTATTCAAATCGGCAGTCAGATTGTTTAACTCCACCGGCGAAATTGTATGTAAACCTGCCCTATGCTTAGCCTTCAAAATACGCCTGACTTTATCATTTAGCTCGGTTAAAGTAACGACGCCCTGGTCCACGGCTTCATGAATCGCAGTCCATGCTTTAGGTACATCGCGAGAAAAAAGAAGAACATCGTTCCCAGCTTTCAATGCCATCACTGCCAATTCGCCTGGTTCGAAATAGTCAGCAACACCTTTCATATTCAGTGCATCGGTGAAAACCAAACCATCAAAACCCAGCTTTTTTCGCAACAAACCATCGACTATCAACGGCGAAAGTGTGGAGGCTCTTGATGGTGTAGGGTCCAATGAAGGAATGTTCAAATGGGCAACCATCATGGAAGCAACTCCGGCACTGATCAGGCTTTTAAATGGAAATAGCTCTACGGAGTCCAAATGGCTTTCCAATTCCCTCACAATGGGAAGTGTAAAATGGGAATCTGAATCAGTATTGCCGTGTCCGGGGAAATGCTTTGCACAGGCAAGTACACCATAGTCTTGCATACCGTGCATGTAGGCCTGCGACATTCTCGAGACCAGTTCCTTTTTCTCTCCGAAAGATCTACTGTTGATTACAGGATTGATTGGGTTTGTATTTATGTCAACTACAGGTGCAAAATTGATATGTATGCCTATGCGCTTGCATTGCCTGGCTATCTCTTCCCCTATGAGATACATCAGTGAGTCATCGCTCGTGGCACCCAAGGTCATTTGTCTTGGGAACCGAATCGTAGAATCTAATCTCATTGACAATCCCCATTCCCCATCTATTCCGATCATTAAAGGCATTTTCGAAGCAGCCTGGAATCTGTTGGTTAATACAGCTTGCTTATGGGGTGAACCTTGAAAAAATATGACGCCTCCAATGTGATATCTCTGGATCAAATTCAAAACAGATGCAGCGTGAGCTTCATCTTTGTTCGAATAGGCCTCAACCATGAATAGTTGTCCGATTTTTTCCTTCAATGACATTCCGTTTAACACGGAATCAGCCCACCTTGTGGCCAAGGCATCATCATATTGCAATCGGGGTTTTTCGGTTTTAAGCTGATCAGATACCATCACGGGCGCAGAGGATCTAAAATGACCAGCTAATAGAAAAAAAGATAGGAAAATGGATCGGAACAACAGCATGAAACAAAATTAAAGCAACAGCTTGCAATACACTTGCCAACCTAGGGAATTTAGAATTGTCTTTTCAACAAAGAAATCAGCAAAATGCTAAAACAAAAGTGTAAATTTGTGAGGTAGGTAATTTGTAAAGCACAACTGATTCCAATCGTTTATTGGAAATTACTGTTTCAACTTCACACGAACTGAAAATCAGCAAATAACTGAAAATCAAATACAAATGAAAATCGGCCGAGCTATCAAAAAATCGCTTTTCGAGCCAATACTTTTCTTCTAATCCAAATCTACCACTTTCTTTTCGTCCAATGAGCGACATCATCAAGCTTCTCCCAGATTCCGTTGCCAATCAAATTGCCGCTGGTGAGGTGATTCAAAGACCAGCATCTGCTGTAAAGGAGTTGATGGAAAACGCACTTGATTCCGGAGCTGACCGTATACAGGTTGTCATTAAGGAGGCAGGAAAAACACTGCTTCAAGTCATAGATAACGGCTGTGGCATGAGCGCTTCCGATGCCCGAATGAGTTTTGAAAGACATGCCACATCAAAAATCAATCGAGCAGAAGACTTGTTTTCGATAAAAAGCATGGGATTCCGAGGTGAAGCTTTGGCATCCATTGCCGCGGTGGCCATGGTAGAGATGAAAACCAGAAAGGCTGACCAAGAATCGGGCACGACCATTGAAATATCCGGCAGTAAAGTGGAACGACAAGATGCCACCGTTTGCTCCGAAGGCACATCCGTATCTGTAAAAAATCTCTTCTTCAACATACCCGCCCGTCGGAACTTCTTAAAGTCGAACACCTCTGAAACCAGACATATTGTCGAGGAGTTTCAAAGGATTTCCATGGCTCATCCAGAGAAATCCTTTTCGCTTATGCAAGATGGTGTTCAGGTCTTCAATTTAGTTCCTGGAAACCTGAAACAAAGGATTGCAGGTATTTATGGAAGCGTATACAATGAGCGGGTTGTGCCTGTACAGGAGGAAACCACCATTTTAAATCTCGAGGGTTTCATTGTCAAACCTGAATTCGCAAGAAAGACAAGAGGAGAACAATACATTTTTGTGAACCGCAGATTCATCAAAAGCAACTACATAAATCATGCTGTAACGGACGCATTCGAGGATTTGCTGCCATCGGGTACCTTCCCGTCCTACTTCCTATTCATAGAAATTGATCCAGCCAAAATCGACATCAATATACATCCTACCAAAACGGAAATAAAATTTGATGATGAGCGATCCGTTTATGCAATCATACGATCAGCTGTAAAAAGGGCGCTGGGTAGATTCAGCATCACTCCGTCCCTTGATTTTGATCAGGAGACTGCCTTCAACATACCCGTAAGCATGTACTCCAGCACACCTAAACAACCAGAAGTCAGGGTCGACAAAACCTACAACCCATTTCATGCTGAAAAAAACAAAGCAAATCCTGTAGGTTGGGAACGAATACTTCAAGTGAACACTTCCGTCGATGATTTAGAAGAAATAAGGATTGAATCATCAGAAAAGAAAGATAACGACTTCAAGTTATTGGGGCAGATTTTTTCAAAATTCATTCTTGTTGCAACCAGCAGGGGTCTCATGCTAGTAGATCAAAGAAGGGCTCATGAACGCATCTTATACGAAAGAAATTCCAATTTGGTCAGGCAAAACAGCACCCCATCGCAGCAGGAGTTGTTTCCTCTAACCATGGACTTCCCCGAGGATGAGGCCATCATTGTAAGGGAGATTGGTAATGATTTACGGAAAACAGGATTCGACATTAGGGAATTTGGAGGAAACACCTTTGTTCTTAACGGCGTTCCAATGGGAACAGAAAAAGGAAAAGAGAAAGCCTTGATTGAGGGCATCATCGAATCTTACAAAAACCAAGGCGAGATACAAGCTGACAAAAAACAAGAAGCTTTGCTTAAAAGCATTTGTGGTGAGCTCGCCATGTCACCGTCAACCAAGTTATCAAATTTGGAAATGGATCAGTTGCTTCAAGACCTTTTCAATTGCATACAGCCTGAGACGAGTCCGTTCGGCAAAAAGATCTTCACTACCATAACAGAGGAAGAGTTAGATAAAAAGTTGAAAACAGGAGGTTTTTAATCAAGTAACATGTCGTACCAAGAATACAGGCCAGCACCTTTCAACATACTTCCTTTGGTTGTAAAAAACCTATTGATTATAAATGGTATTTTATGGTTGGCCGATTATGTTTTCAGCCAGAACCTTGGACTAGATGTCAATGGTTACTTAGGACTTTATTATCCCACCGCTGATCAATTCGCGCCGTACCAGTATGTTTCACATCTGTTTTTGCATGGAAATTTCATGCACCTTTTCAGCAACATGTTTGCCTTGTGGATGTTCGGTTCTGTTTTGGAAAACCATTGGGGACCAAAAAGATTTTTGACATTTTATTTTGTAACAGGATTGGGTGCTGCATTTATCCATACGGGATGGAATTGGTTTGACTTCCAAAATACAGAGGCGATTTTCGATGCCTATTTGCAATCACCTGGATTGTATGAATTCTCATCTTTGATACATAACCATTCCTTCCCCCTTTCAAAAGGCTTCGAATTGGAAATGGATGCTTTCATTTCTCAATGGGAGTTGGCGAAGAATGACCCTGCCCTGCTTAGCCAATCGTTGGAAATAGCTCAATCACTGAAATCAGAAATCATTCAATTCAAAGAGTCTATCCCTACAGTCGGAGCATCTGGAGCTGTTTTCGGAGTCTTATTGGCTTTTGGAATGACATTCCCAAACTCACTCATATATGTGTTTTTTGCGATACCCATCAAAGCAAAGTACTTTGTTATCATCTATGGGTTGTTCGAACTATACTCCGGGATATCGAACAACCCCAATGACAATGTCGCTCATTTCGCTCACTTAGGTGGTATGCTGTTTGGTTTTCTTTTGATTAAACATTGGAGAAACAGAGATCGATCCCGGTTTTACTGAAATGGATTTTAAAAACGAACTCAGAATAGCTTTCTCCGGGAAAAGTCACCTCCGGAACCTAATAGGCATCAATGTGCTTATTTTTTTGGTTTTTGCCATGGTTAAATTGATAGGCTTTCTTTCAGGATCAAACGCCCCTGTCATCCTCAGCGAATGGGTTGGTTTATCATCAGATTTGGGAAAATTGGCTTACAGACCATGGACTTTTATAACTTATATGTTTGTCCATTTTGACTTTTTCCATGTGCTATTTAATCTACTCGTTTTGTATTGGACAGGAAGGATATTCAGCGATTTCCTACCTCAATCGAAACTCACCACAACCTATGTCATAGGCGGACTCGCAGGTGGGCTAGCATTCGTTTTAATGTACAATTCCATACCCGTTTTTGCAGCCCAAAAGGAATTCGCTTTACTGGTGGGAGCCTCTGCAGGGGTTTTGTCCGTTATGGCTGCAGCGGCAGTATTGGCTCCTAACTATCCAGTACACCTGCTTCTATTTGGAGAGGTCCGACTCAAATACATAGCTGTCCTACTTACGATACTCTACCTGTTTTCAATACCCGACAGCAACAGCGGCGGAAACATTGCCCATCTGGGAGGAGTCTTAGCCGGGTTTACTTATATCAAGTTTTTTCAAAGAGGATGGGATGTTGGTAAATGGATAGAATTTGCCTTTACATACCGAAATAAGCTGGGCAAATTCAAAGTTGTGCATACCAGAGTGCAGAGCAAAGTCAACATTTCAACCAAAAAACCAAATGACAACCAAGAAGTCATCGACTCTATCCTAGATAAAATAAGCCGTTCAGGATATCAAAGCTTAACCAAATCAGAAAAAGAGGCTTTATTCAAAGCAAGCGGCGAACCTTTGGATAACGATAAAACCCCCTAGGATGAGACTATTTCGGGGCATATTGATTGTGTTGTCGGCGGTTTTTTCGATAGCTACTGTGGCATCCGCCTTTTCGGGATATCTGAACCCAGGAACATGGTGGTTTATAGCATTGAGCGGGTTGGTATTTTTACCATTGGCACTTATCAATTTCATAGGATTTGTGATTTTAATCGCTACTGAAAGAAAGCTTTTTTGGATTCCCCTACCTGGATTGCTAGCCACTATGATTAAAATCCCTTTGGTGCTTCAAATAGGTAGCATGCCAACGGATGAAATACAAACCAACGAAAAAACACTCAAGGTCGTATCTTACAATGTTAGGTTGTTCGACTTATATAATTGGTCCAACAGCGAAGAAACAAGACAGGATATATTCGGCTCCATAAGAAAGATGAATCCTGATGTAATTTGCTTCCAAGAGTTCTTCTCCTCCAAACCTAGAGGCTTGGACAATGTAAAGGACTTGATGGAGTTGCTGGGCATGCCATATTACCACACAGAATACTCGATTACCAAATTCGCATCTGATCATTATGGAGTGGCGACTTTTTCAAAGCATCCAATAATAGCCAAAGGGGTAATCAGTCAAAATCGGAAATCCACCAACCTTAGTATTTACTCCGACCTGATGGTTGGAAAAGACACCATTCGTGTGTACAATTGTCACCTACAATCCATACGCTTAAAAGCGGATGACTATGAATTCCTTGAAGATCCGACTCAGGAAGTCTCAAACGCCAATTTGGAGAAGGCTTTCAAAATCATCAAACTGATGAACAAAGCCTATCAATACCGTTCGGAGCAAGCCTTGCAAATAGCTGAAGATATAAAGCAATCGCCCCACAAAACCCTTTTGTGTGGCGATTTCAATGACAGTCCGCTCTCTTACACCTACAAAACCCTATCCGATGACCTGAGTGATGCCTTTATGGAAATGGGAAGCGGACTTGGGCAAACCTACGCAGGCCCTATACCGGGCATGCGCATTGATTACATATTGTTCGGTCAGGGGTTTCAGTTGCTTGAATTCAAGACCGGAAAGCAAAAATTAAGCGACCACTTCCCTTTAGAGGCTAAATTCAAGCTCTAGGAGCAAAAAATGAGGAAGGATGCTTTTTTAATTAATTGTTTTACATTTGTGGTGACGGAAATGCCATGGTATCCAAACAACAGTGATACTTATTCAGGCCGAATTATGTCCGATTTTAGATTTTTCAACCATACAGCACCACTTGCGAGTGGTAGGTCCCGAGCGATAAAAGCGCGTTGCATCTGATTACATGTCTATCCTATTCACGCACAACAACACACTGAAAACCATCCAATCAAACACCAAAATCCATGAGAATTAAGATCTCTTTTCTGAGGGAAAACTCTTCAGCCAACTCCATCCCACTCCACCACCAGAAGCTGTTGTCTGATGGCCTTGGTAATCTGATGGATCAAGTACACACCGACAGATCCGTTTTTAACTTTTCATCATTGAAGGGTACATCCAAGATCACCAATGGGTTCATGCGCTTCCTATCTTCGAAAATCACCTTGGTTATTTCAAGTACAAGCAAAGAGCATGCCGATGCATTGGTTCAATTGATTTTTGACCAACCACACATCGAAGTTGGCAAAATGCTATTGCTGCCTAAAACCTATGAGGTGATTCCCGACCCTGATTTCCAAACCAAGATGCGATACCTGTGTATCTCACCACTTATTCTAATCAATCCAGATAAGGAGCCCGAGAAAGCACAAGATCTCATTGACCCTACATCGCAGCAGTTTTCCGACATATTATACAACCTCACCATTGATCGCATGGAGATGGCGGGTTATCCCGAATCACAACTCAATGAATTTGCGGAATTCGAGGCGCAACCTGACATGGAATACATCGCTAAAATCAACGAAACCGGCAAAAAATACGCGCGATTCTATAAATCTGCGGCTGGCAATACCATGATGGGATTCCTTTTGCCATTCACCCTCCATGCTCATCCGGAAGTACATAAATTCATCTGGCAAGTTGGACTTGGTGTTTTAACTGAAGAGGGGTACGGAATGGTCGATCTGGTCAAGGCTTAAATTTACAATGACACGGCAGGCATATAGCCTGCCGTTTTTTTTTAATTAAAATCACGATGGCTTTAAAAACCGGTAAAAACTCCTTTTGGCTGATCATAGTAGCAGCATTGGGTTACTTCGTAGACATTTACGACCTCGCCCTTTTCAATGTTGTTAAAAGGGAGAGTCTAGAACATATTAACGAGACACTGAATCTTTCTCTGGATATTAAAAAAACAGGAATGTTCCTTTTCAACTGTCAAATGGCAGGGATGCTTTTAGGAGGCATCCTATGGGGGGTGTGGGGAGATAAAAAAGGTCGTGTAAATGTACTGTTTGGAAGTATCATCCTCTATTCGTTAGCCAACATAGCCAACGCCTTCACCTTTGATATCACTGCATATGCCATTGTCAGGTTCATTGCCGGGATTGGACTTGCCGGAGAACTAGGTGCTGGAATAACATTGGTATCTGAGTCTATGCCCAAAGAAAAAAGAGGGTATGGAACCATGATCATCGTAACCTTTGGTGCATTGGGTGCAGTTGTTGCAGGCTTGGTAGGTACAGAAGGACATTTCATATCCGCTTTCCTATCCAACAGCTTAGGTGTGGAACTTCAAAACTGGCAAGTGGTTTATTTGATTGGTGGTGTTATGGGATTGGCGCTTTTGGCCTTAAGGGTTGGCGCATTCGAGTCGGGTATGTTTAGCAGTATGGTAACCAGACACGATGTCAAGAAGGGCGACTTTCTTGCGTTGGTGAAGAATCCAAAAACAAGAGGTCGCTACCTAAACTGTATCTTAGTTGGGTTACCTGTATGGTATATAATCGGTGTTATTGTTGCCTTTTCGCAAGATATTTTTGCATCCGAACTGGGAATTGAGGGAGTGCTTAACGGCAAAGTGGTAATGTATGCCTATATAGGCTTATCAGTAGGTGATTTGCTTTCAGGTTTGATAAGCCAATTTTTAAAAAGCCGAAAAAAGGTGGTTTATATATACCTTTTCATGAGCCTTTGCCTTGTAACATATTTTGTATTTGGAGCAAATAACTTAACCAAAGAATCCTATTACTTCTTTTCCTTCTTACTCGGATTTGCAACAGGTTATTGGGCTATTTTTGTGACAATAGCAGCGGAACAATTCGGTACCAACATCCGATCAACCGTAACCAATACAGTCCCGAATTTCGTCAGAGGAGCGGTAATTCCAATAACCATGTCCTTCTCGTGGTTGGCAACACTCCTTCCAAACCTACTTAGCGCATTTATTGTCGGTGTAGTTTGTTTGGGATTGGCTTTCATTGCCACATATCGACTTAAGGAATCCTTCTCCGAGGATCTGGACTATTTCGAATCCATGTAAAACTTTGCATGAAGAAAACCTTGGTGCTCGGCGCCAGTCCGAACCCGGAAAGATATTCCTATAAAGCTGTGGCAATGCTAAGAGCCCATGGACACGAAGTTATTGCCATTGGCTTAAGGGTTGGCACTATCAAAGATTTGAACATCGTAAAGGGAACACCAACGATAACCAACCTGCATACAATCACGCTTTATCTAAGGGCTGACCTGCAAAAGCCCCTCTACGAATACATGCTATCCCTTCACCCCAAGAGAATTAATTTCAACCCTGGCGCAGAGAATCCTGAATTGGAGCAATTAGCACAAAATAAAGGGATTGAAACATGTGAGGCATGCACGCTTGTGATGCTTTCGATAGGAAATTACTGAAATGCGTTTTGGGGTATTTGGATAGTAACAGTGACCCCCTTCATCGGCTTGGATTCCATACTGATTGAAAATCCATGAAAATCGGCAATCGTCTTCACTATAGGCAAACCCAATCCATAGCCTTGCTCATCAGTGGGATTAAAACGCTTAAATCGGTCAAATATTTGATCCACCTGCGATGCATCCATTCCTATACCTGTATCTTGGATTTGGAGTCTGTAACCATTTGCGTCGCGCTCCCCTCGAATAAAAATCCTCCCTCCGATATTGTTGTATCGTATGGCGTTATTCACTAAGTTGAAAACCATATTGAACAAAAGTGATTTATTAACGGGGTTCAATTTGCCAACAGGCTCCATACTTTTCACCAATTCTATTTGCTTACCTTGAATCAAATCTTCGAGCTCCTCAGAAACCTCATCTACCAAAGAAGACAAATCCACCTGATCCTGTTTCAAATATTGATCATTTTCGATTTTGGAAATCATCAAAAGTGCTTTGATGATTTTTCCAAGTCTTTTTAAAGTTTTCAGGGATTCCATGACCTTATCCTCCATTTCCTCGGAAAGGTCATTACTCACCAACATGTTTTCAAACCTATTTTGTAATATGGATATAGGAGTCAAAAGCTCATGAGCAACATTGGCTATGAATTCTTTTTCGATAAGAAAAGCATCTCTTGTTTTACGCATCAGCTCATTGATGCTATCATCCAAATAACGAAACTCAAAAGTCGATGTCTTTACAGGAGAGAATGTATACATGGAAGGATTGCGAGGCAATTGAAGCTTTTGCTTCACTATCCTATTGAATGGCCGTAGCATCAGTCGGGCAAATCCGATGTCAATAAAAACGGAAATGAGTATGAACAAGACCATGAGTGTGAGACTGAATTGAACGATAATCCGATTCAATTGCTCAATAGTACCCAACCCTTCTCCGATTCGTAGGAGGTAATGCTGGTTATCGTAGAAAAAGGCCTGACGAACCACCCTGTGATTGAGCTTTTCATTTTCAACAAGAACCTGTTCATTTGAAATGCTAGTTTCAGGTGCCAACACATCGTTTCGTAATGGCGTAATCGAAACAAACTCTTCCTTGAATATATTGTAACTCTCAAAGGAGCAGTCCTGCTCCATTATGATTTCATTGATTCCCCCTCTTGAGATGATCTTTAATACACGATCGGTCCTAGCTATCAGTCTCCTATCGATGTGGTCGTATACCACTTGCTCAACCAATACCGGCATCAAAAAGCCAAATGCAACAAATATGATACCCTTGGAAAGGGCATTGTAGATGGCGAGCTTGACCTGAAGTTTCATCTCAGATATTCACCTTATAGCCGATACCACGAACCGTTTCAAGCCAATCGACGGAGCCGTGTGCGGATAACTTTTTCCGGAGGTTTTTAATATGAACATCGATGTAATTGGATTCATAGTCATCCTCCATGACATCCCCCCAAATATGCTCTGTGAGCTGCAACCTGGTAAGCACCCTGTTACGGTTCAGAGCCAAATAATGTAAAAGATCAAATTCTTTCTTGGTCAGATTTATCTCACTATTTCCGAATTTGACGGATCGGTTGTTCAAATCCATATTGAACCCACCAATATCCAAGGTGTTTGATGTAAGCCCATGACGGCGACGCAGAATCGCTTGCATACGCGCATTTAGTTCAGGAAGACTGAAGGGCTTGGCTAGATAATCATCCGCTCCCAAGCTCAAACCATGTATTTTATCGTCGGTTTCGCTGCGGGCAGTCAAAATAATGAAGGCAGCATCACGACCTGCCTCCCTGGCCTCACGCAACAAATCGAAGCCATTGTAGTCGGGCAGGCCGATATCTAGCAAAATAAAATCATAGTTATTCACAAAAATCTTTTCAGATGCCGACTTTCCATTGAAAGCTACATCACAATTGAAACCCTGTTTGGTGAGGAATATCTCCATTTCATGGGATAGGCCTTTTTCATCTTCAACAATGAGGACATTCATGATTCAATGATTAAAATCCATTTTAGCTACCTCATCAATGGAGGCGAGTATGATTAAACAAGCCTTTTCAATTTCAGATTCAGATATAACCAAGGGAGGAGCAATTCGCATTTTATGGGGAGCAAATAAGAACCAATCGGTGAATACGCCCTTGGATAAACAGACATCAATAACTTTTTTGTTGAATTCTTCCGTGCCTAAGTCCACCCCCATCATCAGACCTTTGCCCGTAATGGAATTGATGCGTTCATGGGTCAAAAGCCTTCTAAACAATAGCGCCTTTTGGTCAATAGATTCCCTGCCAATTTCCTTGAGCACCTCCAAAGCCGAAGTCGCTGCGGCACTACAAACAGGATGACCTCCGAAAGTGGTTATATGTCCGAGTACAGGTTGATTTATCAAGGAAGACATTAAAGACTTGTTTGCTACAAAGGCTCCCATGGGCATACCTCCACCCATGGCCTTACCTAGAACCAGAATGTCGGGAACGATTCCAGCATCCATAAAAGCCATAAAGGGGCCTGTACGAAAGAAGCCACTCTGTATTTCATCGACAACGAATAAAGTACCGGTAAGTTTACATCTTTCATAAAGTTTACGGATGAAATTCCAGTCTCCATCGACTGCACCGGCTTCGCCTCTAACCATTTCAACAACAACGCAAGCCGTATTGTGGTCTATAAGTTCTAATTGCTCTTCAACGCCATAATTCAGATGCTCCACTGCTGGCAATAAGGGCCGATATGAACGACGGAAATATTCGGAACCGATAATGGAGAGCGCACCTTGAGTGCTACCGTGATATGCGTCATGAAACGCTACAATACCGGGGCGACCCGTAAATCGCTTTGCCAATTTCATGGCACCCTCCATAGCTTCAGAGCCTGAATTAACAAAATAGCAGCTGTCCAACATTACAGGCAGAAGTGCAGTTAAATCTCTTGCTAATGTCGTTTGAGGAGAAAGCACCAGCTCGCCATAAACCATGAGGTGCATGTATTTTTCAGACTGCCTACAGACAGCATCTACCACCTTTGGATGACTATGCCCTACACTGCTCACAGAGATTCCGGATATCAAATCGATCCAAACCTCACCATTGGACCCGTAAAGTTCAACGCCCTTGGCGCTAACTACTTCCATTAGCATAGGTGAAGGACTGGTTTGTGCCATATTGGCCAAAAAAATTTGCCTGTTGGTCAAACCCATGATAAAAGCTCCATTTATACAAAGTTAGGAAATCAATATGGGGTATAAAAAAAACGGGGGAGATCCCCCGTTTCAAATGCTTTTGGTCAGTTTCGTTTGCCCTTTTGATGGCTAGGACCGCGACCACCACCACCCCCATCTTTAAGCTTCTCAAGCAACTCGTGACGAAAATCTTCTTCCGCCCGATGAAGCTTTGCCAGCTTCTTGGCAGGCAAAGTCTTTTTTAATTGTGGATGGTATTTTTTCAGAATATCCAGTTCAGCTTGACGGTGTGTAACCTCACTATCAAAAATCCTTTCACTTTCCTTATCGGTGAGAGAGTCCCCATCACTACGCATAGATCTCATCTCCTTCATCCTTGCATTCCTCAACTCATAGAGCTCATCACTCATCTGGTTATATACAGGCCAAAACACCTTTGCCTCTTCAGGGGTTAACTTGAGTCGTTGGGTTAGGAACGCAACTTTCATTGCTTCCACTTTCTCTCGTTTTTCCTTTGATAAGGGAGGTGGAGGCCCCTTCCTAGGCTGGGCTTGGGTTGCCGATGATAGGATAAGCATCAGGGTAAGAATCAGTAAATTCCTCATGGTTCAGTATTTAAGTGGTTAATATCGATTTGAGATTGTATCAAATAATCTTCTATGGCTTCTTCATCAACATTTATTTCACCGCTGCTAAGTTGATACTCATATAAATGAGAGGCCACTATCTCTGGACATGTGTTATCCAGCTGCATGAAACCGGCTATATCATCGGAATTCAATGCAATGGCTTCGCCAGTATGTTGATTCGACCAAATGGCGTAGCCTATAACCAACAAGCATCCCGAAATAACCGCAGCCAATAAAAATTGTATGCTAGCAGGTTTGCTTGTCCGACCTATCTTGGCATCATGCACAATGGATTCCTGCACTTTACTGAAAAATGATTCGGGCACAAGAAAAGTATGGTTCGACTCCACCCTAGGTGGAAAATTGTTCGTGTTGTTATTTTCGGTTTTCATGGCGTTGAGCTGTGGTTATTGGCCTAACCGTGTTTTGTGGTGATTATGACAATTGAAGTTAAATCAGGTTTAATCCTCCCTTAAAAACTTTTCTATTTTCTTGAAAGCGTGATGATAAGACGCCTTTAGAGCCCCAACGGAAGTGCCCAAAATGGCGGACATCTCCTCGTATGGAATTTCATCGTAATACCTCATGTTAAATACTACCCTTTGCTTCTCAGGCAATCGTAAAATGGCTTTTTGGAGTTTTTGTTGAATTTGATCAGCACTTACCAAGGGGTCTGTTTCAATCTGCCGCGAAAGCTGCGACTCCACATCTACCAAGGGAATAAAAAACCGAAGCTTTTTCTTCTTAAGAAAAGTCAAGGCCTCGTTGGTGGCAATGCGATAAATCCAGGTAAAGAGCTTTGAATCGGATCTGAAATTCGGCAACCCACCATAAACCTTTATGAAAGTATTTTGCAACACATCACTCGCATCATCATGGTCAATGACAATCCTACGAACATGAAAATAAACCCTTTTCTGATATCGAGCCAGAACCTCACGAAAGGCTCGGTCTGAGCTAGATGATTCTTTGAAAAAAGCGATCAACTCCGCATCGGACAAAGAAGTCCAATCCGGAGCCAAATTAATGACTTTACTTTCCTTTTTTTCGCTCAATGACCTTTAAGGCTTTATTCAAGATGTCTGGCGCATCCAAACCATATTTCACCAAGAGTTGCTCTGGAGTACCGCTCTCCCCGAAGGTGTCGTTTACAGCAACCCATTCGATTGGTACAGGATGATGAGCCGCCAAAAGTTGAGCAATGGCTTCGCCTAGTCCTCCGCTGCATTGGTGCTCCTCTGCAGTTACCACACATCCGGTAGTGGATGCGGAGCGTATGACCGTTTCCGCATCCAAAGGTTTAATGGTATGCATATTGATGACTGTGGCATGGATTCCCTTTTCAAAGAGCATATCCGACGCTTGAAGTGCCTTCCAGACCAGGTGGCCTGTTGCTATAATAGTAACATCACCACCTTCCTGAAGTACCTGTGCCTTTCCAATTTCAAAAGGCATGGATTCGGGTATGAAAACCGGCCAAGATGGTCTTCCAAACCTCAAATAAACAGGACCATGGTGTTGGGCTATGGCCAATGTGGCTTGTCGGGTTTGATTATAATCGGCAGGACAAATAACAGTCATGTTAGGCAACATTCGCATCATACCGATGTCCTCCAAAATTTGGTGGGTGGCGCCATCTTCACCAAGAGTCAATCCTGCATGCGAAGCGCAGATTTTAACATTCTTATCCGAATAGGCTACAGATTGCCTGATTTGATCATATACCCTACCGGTAGAGAAATTGGCGAATGTACCGGTGAATGGAATTTTACCTCCGGTAGCTAATCCTGCTGCTATGCCGATCATGTTGGCCTCAGCAATTCCGGTTTGGTAGAAACGATTTGGAAACTCTTTCTGAAAGGCATCCATTTTCAAAGATCCAGTAAGGTCGGCACAAAGCGCGACCACCTGCGGATTAGATCGGCCGAGTTCCAATAATCCGGCTCCAAAACCGGATCTTGTATCTTTTTTTTCAGTGTAGTTGTATGATTTCCTCATATGTTTATTGTGGTAAAAGCTGGTGTGGTTAGTTCAAATTTATGCTAGTAGATACGCCAGAGGTAATTCTGAATGTCCGTTCTACCGTGTATTTGGAATCGCGTGCGTTTTTGGCCCTGAATATGACCCTATACTTTCCGGGTAACAAAAAGAAACTTTGTCTAGACTTATCCGGATCCAAGTCGACCACCCATTTGAGTTGATCCTCCTGTTCAACAAAAACAGCACCGAATCCGGTTCCTGTTGATGCGATATTGGCGATGCCGGGATTTGGAATCTGAATGGTCGTGGTTTTACTTTGGGAAATATCCACATCAGGAATATAAAGTCGTGGCAGTGTCAGAATTTCCAAGTCGTATCTACCGGTACGGTAGCGTTGGCTGGCATTGAAATCCTGCACATTCAAAGTGGCCATTTCCCCTTTCTTACGAACAATACACTTAAGGTTTCGATAGTCGGTCAAGCCGTCGTATTTCAATTGCAAATCACCTTGTCCTGCATGAACTCCAACATGCGTATGTTTTCCTGGTACCAGAACCACACTGTCGATAACAGCAGGCGGGACTGTATGAACAACGATTCTGTATTTGCTGAGCGGATCCACGATCAAAGTGTCAGGAACACCTGTCGGATGCATGGTATGCACAAAATTGTATCGTATGGCTCCACTGAAAGAATCATAAAAAGTCATACTCACATTTGTCTCTGAAGCGAGTTTATTATCATCAAGCAGATTCACCTGCAAAGTTGTGTTGTTCAATGCCTGGGTGATTACCACATTCATGATGGTATTGAATGTGGACTCGGTTGATGCATCGAAAAAGGTACCCACACATTCAAATTGCTTCTGCAACTCAGTGGATAGGTTCAGCCCGATGACAAAGGGCTTGAGGAAGATCCCCTTCTTCTGCAACTCTCTCGAGACGGCACAAGGGTCACCGTCGCACTCCTCAATCCCATCTGTTATTAAGATGATGATATTGCGTCCATTCAAATCTGGAAAATCCTTGCCGCAGGCCTCCAATGATCTGGCTATTGGCGTGGTACCGCTCGGGCGTATGGATTCTAGCTTTTCACGGATTTTGCGTGCATTTGTTTTTGCAAATGGAACCTCCAACTTGTTGTCGTCACAATCTTGGGGTGGAAACTTTTTGGTGTGCCCATAAACATGCAATGCAGTTTCAACATTGGGGATTTTTTGTAGACTGTCGGTGATATGTGAGAGGAGTTTTTTAGCTACCTCGAATTTGGTATCCGACTCCCATTTTCCGTACATGCTCTGGGATGCATCGAAAAGAAAAAGGATGCGGGTCATAGGCTGCGGTTGTTGTAACGGGTTGTTTTGACCGTTAGCCGCGGTCGGAATCAAAGGCAGCAAAGCCATCCACAACCAAAACCTATTCAACATTCCTTTCATCATTATTAAAACGCTCAATAGTCGCCTATAGTCTGTGGAAGTTGCGATAGTGCCTTTTCGAGCTGCTCATCATTCGGAGCAACCCCATGCCATTTGTGTGTTCCCATCATAAAGTCAACACCATTGCCCATCTCAGTGCGCATGAGTATCATTACAGGGTAACCTTTGCCGACCTGCTTCTTGGCATCGGATAGTACTGATATCACATTGCCCATATCCCCTCCATCCATTTCCATGACTTTCCAGCCGAAAGACTCGAATTTGGCTCTCAGATCGCCCATTGGCAAAACCTTGTCGGTTGCGCCATCTATCTGTTGACCATTCACATCCACTGTGGAAATAATGTTATCTACTTTGTGTGCGGAGGCAAACATGGCTGCCTCCCAAATTTGACCTTCTTGAAGTTCGCCATCACCATGCAAACTATAAACAATCCCAAGGTCCCCATCCCCTTTTTTAGCCAATGCATGACCAATGGCGACCGATAGACCTTGTCCTAACGAACCACTGGCCACCCTGACTCCTGGAAGCTTTTCATGTGTCGCAGGATGACCTTGAAGTCGGGTGTTGAGTTTACGAAAGGTTCCAAGTTCTGAAACAGGAAAATAGCCAGCGATTCTAGCCAAAGTGCTATACCAAACAGGGGAAATGTGACCATTGGAAAGATAAAAAACATCTTCGCCTTTGCCCTCCATGTTGAAATTACCCTTGGTGTAATTCATGACATTTCCATACAATGCAACAAAAAAGTCGGTGCAGCCTAGGGATCCACCTGGATGTCCAGATTGTACGGCATGAACCATCCGAAGAATATCCCTTCGAACCTGGGTTGCAACATTCTTTAATTCAACGATTTCCATAAATTATGTTTGTAGAGGTGTCAAATGTAAACTTCGGTAAAATACCCCTCAGCCCCAATAAGTAATTATGAACATCTGTTGATTGGATGGCTTTGCAAATGCTACCTACCTTTGCAAAAAACAGTCGGTTGAAGGTCTTTCCGCCCACATCCTTATTATCTACAGAGTACCAGCAGGTGCTTTCCGAGGTTCGATTGCATTGCCTGTCGACGATGGGCAAGGAACATGTGGACCAAACAGCACCCTTTTCTGATATCGAACTGATTAGGATGTTGTTGGATCGTACGGCTCAAATGCAAGAGATTGTGTCTTCTGGCCTTCCCTTTCCAGCCACAACTTACCCTGATATTTCCAAGACCAACGCGCTTTTGCGAATTGAAGGCAGCACCCTTTCCGAACTTCAATTCATAGAGTTAGTCAGGTTTATGGAGGTCATTCGGGACATCTATTCATTTTTCAAAAACAGAAAAAATGTTTTCCCCGCGCTAGAATTCATATTCGAAGGCTATGCTTACGAGCCTTCCATCCTGAATTTGATAAACGAAGTGTTGGACGAACATGGCAAGGTACGCTCCTCCGCCTCTCCCGAGTTAGCTCGTATTCGAAGAAGCTTACAAAGGTCCAGAATGGATGCGGACCGTATTTATGGTAGCATCATTTCCAAATACCGTAAGCAGGGATGGCTTACCGAATCGGAGGAAAGCAGTAGAAACGGACGACGAGTTGTGGCCATCATGGCAGAACAAAAAAGATCGCTGCCGGGTATCATTCATGACACCTCTGCCACGGGAAAAACAGCCTTTTTGGAACCAGAGGAAGCAGTTGGCATCAACAATACCGTTGCCACTTTGGAATATGAGGAACAGAAAGAGATTCGGAGAATACTTAAGCAACTGACAGACCAGATGCGTAAAAATGTGCATCTATTCAATACTTACAGAGACCAACTTGGGGCCATAGATTACAATAGAGCCAAAGCCATCTTTTCAACATCCATTGGAGCGTCTGTACCATCGATAAGAAATGTGCCTTGCATTAAGCTTCGACGAGCCATGCATCCCTTGCTTTTGATCCAAAATAAAAGGCAAAAGAAAGAGACCGTTCCGTTCGACTTAGAGCTTACCGACGAAAACCGTATTTTGGTAATCAGCGGACCGAACGCTGGCGGGAAAACCGTTTGTATGAAAACAAGTGGGCTGCTCCAAATGATGATCCAATCCGGAATACCCGTAACTGCGCATGAATCATCGGTATTCGGAATATTCGGTGACATTTTCGTGGATATCGGCGACAGCCAATCCATCGAATATGAATTGAGTACCTATAGCTCCAGGCTGAAACACATGAAGGAGTTTTTGGATCATGTTGATGAAAAGAGTCTTTTTCTAATTGACGAATTCGGTACTGGAACCGATCCTAATCTGGGAGGAGCCTTGGCAGAAGCAGTGTTGGAGGAGTTGAATCTTCGAAAAGCAAGAGGAATCATCACCACCCACTATCTTAATTTGAAAGTCATGGCCGACAAGACTCCAGGGATTCTGAACGGATCGATGGAGTTTGACTTGAAGAGGTTACAACCTTTATATCGACTGATGGTAGGGAAGCCTGGCAGCTCATATACATTCCTGGTGGCCGAGCGCAGTGGATTACCGAAGAATGTCATTTTAAATGCCAGACGAAAGGTGTCGGGTAAAAGTTTACGGCTAGAGAAACTCCTGACTGAGCTGGAGAATGATCGTGAGCTGTTAAATGCCCGCTTGGATGCAGCAGCAAAAAAAGATAGGAGTCTGAACGAACTCACTTCAAATTACGAAAAGCTAAAATCAGACCTAGAGCGCAATTATAAAATCAGGGAGGATAGGCTTAAAAAGACCGAGGAGCGAATAACAAGGGAGTATGAGGATCGTTATAGGTCTTTCCTGAAGGAATGGAAAAAGGCCAAAGACAAAAAGCCAATTATCGATAAATATTCAAAACTACTGGCCAAGCCTAAAAAGAAAGAGAATCCGGCTGAAATTGCACGCATCCGAAATGAAAAAATCCAATTGCTAAAAAGTAAGCTACAGCCAGGAATGAAAGTCAGGCTTGAAAACGGAGTATCTGTAGGCACTTTGGAACAAATTGACGACGAGAAAGCCTGGGTTATATTCGGACAATTCAAGACGATTTGTGATTTGGCTTCCCTTGAGGTGGTGCAGCCGGATAGCGGCCATTCAAAAGTCAAGAAAACATGAGTGAAACCGCAAGAATCGATAAGTTTTTGTGGGCTGTACGCATATTCAAGACCCGTGGATTGGCATCAGAGGCGTGCGAATTGGAAAAAGTAAAAATCAAAGGGGTTGCCGTTAAGCCATCGAGAAACATCCATGCAGGAGAGCTTTTTTCGGTTCGATTCGGAGCCTTTGAAAGGCAGTTCAAGGTTATTGCCGTTGTAAAAAACAGACAATCTGCTGCCAAGGTTCCTGCATATTGCCAGGAAATCACACCGAATGAAACTTTGGATGCCATGCGGGCCATGGCGGCTCAACGAGCAGCTTGGAGAGAACCGGGGCTGGGGAGACCTACCAAAAAGGAGAGAAGAGAATTGGACGAGTTTATGGATTGGGATGATTGGTGAAATGGCTAATTTCGCACTCCTGTAATCAACCAATCGGTTTGCCACCGAAAAAACACAACTTTCAAAAAACGAACTTATGGGTCTCAAATGCGGTATCGTAGGACTTCCCAATGTAGGGAAATCGACTCTTTTCAATTGCCTTTCTAATGCCAAGGCCGTAGCGGCTAATTTCCCATTTTGCACCATCGAACCGAATGTTGGGGTAATAACCGTCCCAGACGAACGACTTGAAACACTTGAAAAGTTGGTTAAACCGCAACGAGTGGTGCCCACAACAGTTGAAATTGTAGACATTGCAGGTCTGGTCAAGGGAGCCAGCAAGGGCGAAGGGTTGGGCAACCAATTCCTAGCCAATATTCGGGAGACCGATGCTATTCTCCATGTGTTGCGCTGTTTTGAAGATCCTAATGTAGTGCATGTGGATGGTAGTGTTAATCCGGTAAGGGACAAAGAAACCATCGACCTTGAATTGCAGCTAAAAGATTTGGAGGCCGTTGACAAAAAAATACAAAAAGTTGAAAAAGCGGCTAGGGTTGGAACCGACAAGGAGGCCAAAAAGGCTTTTGATGTATTGTCGATTTATAAAAAGCATTTGGAACAGGGTAAGTCGGCCCGCTCTGCACCAGTACAACCCGAGGACCGTCAACACATCGCCGACATATACCTGTTGACGGAAAAACCAGTCATGTATGTATGCAATGTGGACGAGGGCTCGGTTGTTAGCGGAAATAAGTATGTTGAAATGGTGAGGGAAGCAGTGAAGGATGAACAGGCGGAAGTACTCGTAATTGCCGCAGCCATTGAAGCCGACATAGCGCAAATGGAAAGCTATGAAGACCGAAAAGTGTTTTTGGATGATCTTGGTTTGACCGAATCCGGAGTGAGCAAGCTGATTAAAGCCGCTTATCGTTTATTAAGCCTATCTACATACTTTACGGCTGGCGAAAAAGAAGTTAGGGCGTGGACTATCAATCAAGGCATGACAGCGCCCCAAGCGGCAGGAGTCATTCACACGGATTTTGAGAAAGGATTCATTCGAGCCGAAGTAATCCATTACGCCGACTATGTTAAGTATGGCTCCGAGCACGCATGCAAAGAGGCTGGTAAGCTATCCATCGAGGGCAAGGAATATATCGTTGAAGACGGAGATGTCATGCATTTCCGTTTCAATGTATAGGAAATAACCGTTACTTGATTTTGGAAATCTTTACAGCAGCTGAATTTTGAAGTTGGCTTGAGAAGTATACCAGATAAGTTCCCTGAGACAATCCAGTTCCGAACTGCATTTGCGACTGACCTGATTTGATCAATTGCTTTTCCACTACCCTTCCTGCTATGTCGGTTACTACAAGTTCTCCATTCGAAATAACGGATGGAATCTGAACAGTAAATTCTCCAACAGAAGGATTGGGGAATACCACAGGGGCAGCGATGGTAGATTCATTCAACGAAGCAGGACCTTCCACCACCTCGAATGCATCCAAACCACCTTCAACTATATGTCCGCCGGCTGTAGGATAATCAGCGGTTTCAATGATGAATCTCATGTTGTTTGTTGGTGTAATAAAAGCAGCAATCTGATAGCTTTTTGAAATCCAAGTGCCGTTTCCATTAGTATTATTCAATACTGTTTCGAGTGTGGCAGTGGTGGTTCCATTGGACAACTTAACCGTCAATGTATCATTGGGGTTTCCTTGACCACCAGCATTAAAGAACCATCTGTAATAATTCACATAAGGATTAAGAAACTGTGTTGCATCAAAAACAGGTGAAGTCAAAACAGCATTGCCACCGTCCACATCATTACTTCCAGCCTGTCCACCACCATTATCGGTTACATAAGCCTTATCACGGCAATCGCCATTAACATCCACATCGGGATTTGACTGTGCACCAAAAAGGTTTGTTCCTACAGGCTCGCCACGCTCCCAGGGATTACCTGAAGAGCCAGAAACAGTCCAGCCCAAATCGAAGGTGAAATCGTCATAAATGGCAGGCTGTAGGCTTATGGTCAATGGAACGGTTGAAGTATTCAGAGCGACATTATTCGCGCAATAAGTTTCATAACCCCAAGCTCCGGCGTCCACAATGTAATTATCGGGCGCGAATGCAGGAATTGAGAACTCGCCATTTGCGTCAGCGGTTACAACATCATTAGATGAAGGTCCGACTATATTAACAATTGCACCTGCGACAGGTTGCCCAGTTACAGCATTCACAACTTGACCAGAGGCAACGAAGGTGTTGAAAGGAACCAATTCCACCAGCAAGTTGGTCAACTGTCCATTGACCAAACTCACATTGGTGATGGTCTTAGTGATATATCCACTGCGTGACACCTGAACGGTAACAGTTCCAGGCGTAACAGTTCCTGTTTTGAACACGCCATCAATACCGGTAATCTCGTTCATGGTAGTAGATAGAACCTGCACTGTTGCATTATTCAATGGGGTTCCGGTGGAGCTATCAACAACAACACCCTCCAGGTAACAACCACGCACATAGTTAGGGGTTAAAACATAAAGTCCATTGTCGATATCGGATGCAACGATGGTTCCGCTTGGCAGAAAAGGATAAACACCCCAACAGCCGCTGAAACCACCACCTGTGCCTTGGGGATAGGTGTCGTATTGACCAACAGGTATGATATTGCCTGGGCGAGACACATCGGTAATAGAAACACCATCCTTATACCAAGATGTAACGGCAAAATCGTTTAAAATATGAGTGTTGTGCACAATGGATTGGGATCCGGGGGTAACTTGAAAGCGATCCAATTCTGTAATGTTTCCCAAGTCGGTGATGTCATATGCAGCCAGGTATGAATCATTGGTCTCATCTGTGGTGAACAAAACGGTGCCGGCATCATTCAACCAGGTGTTGTGGGTGAAATTGTTTGGAGTTGTTTGCTGGGCCAATTTAATTGGATTGGCTTTGTTGGAGACATCATAAACGGCAAAATATCCACCATAAATATGCCCGGCCCAAAGTGTATCGTTTCGTACATATCCATCGTGGATATATTCATCGGGCGATGGCGTGCGTCCCACATAAACCGGATTCCATGGATCAGCCAGATCTGCAATAATGGCCTCGCCATTGAAAAGGTTTGAACCGAATAGATAAACATAGCCTTCATCAATGTGAAGTGCGTGTATGGTTTCCATTTGGTTGTTGATAGCTCCCGAACCTTTCCAATATTTGGAGTTGATGGAATTGGGAAGGTTGGATAAGTCTACAATTTGCAAACCGGAACTACCACCCTCAGTAGTGACATAGGCATAGGTACTCCATGTTTTCACTTCACGCCAGTCAGATTGAGGTCCGTTCACAGTAAAAGCAATGAAAGGATTATCGGGATCTGTAACATTTACGATAGACAAACCCTCATAGTAGCCCACCAATGCATATTCATTGCCTTGACCATCCACATAACCTCCGATGTTGGATAATGAAACACCATACGAAATGGTGGAACGAAGTGTCATGTTGTAGTTTTGGCCAAAACTGAAATGAGTCATTAATAAAAATTGGAAAAACAGCAGAATGGGTAAGCGCTTTTTCATCATGATGAATTGAGTGATTTGTTAATTGAGTTTGTCCCAAAGTTAGGGATTTGATAGGCTCCTTGTCAGTAAGGTAGTTTAAACACATACGACCCCGTAAAGGTTGTTCGGTTTAACAGTATTACAAGATTAAATTTTACTTCTCATAACAGCAACGAACAAGGTGTCTGAATTGTTTTCTTGTGCATCTATCAAGTTCATGCTAAATAATTCATAATCATTTTGTTTCAAAAACAAATCAACGAGCTTTTCATTCTCATCATAGAATAACGAACATGTCATGTAAACCAACCACCCTTTGGAAGCAACGGCATTTTTGACTTGGTTCAGGATGGTTAACTGCCTTTCTGTAAAATCAGGGATTCGATTTTCATTGAAAAACGATAGATTTTCGGGATTGCGTCTCCAAGTACCAGAACCAGAACAAGGAGCATCCACTAACACTCCTTGAAACTTAAAATCAACAGGATGAGCAAGCGAAGCATCCAAAACGGTGTAGGATATATTTGATAATCCAGACCGGCCAACCCTTTCTTTTAGATTTTCAATAATTGAACTTCGAATGTCTGAACAAACAAAGGAAGATTGTGAGTATCGATCAGCGAGCAGCATGGTTTTTCCTCCAGACCCACAGCAGGCATCCCACCAAATGGAGTATGGTTCAACGGAAAAATACTCGCAAACCTTTTGGGATGCATAATCTTGAATCTCAAAAAAACCATTGACATACGATTCGGTTTTCAATAAATCGACCTGCTGGGGAACTGAAAAACAAAACTCCAAATCAGTTGCTGTAACAGGTAGACCTAAAGAAGAAAACTCCTTTTTTACAGCATCTGTTTTCCCAACAGCCATGCGAATGAAAACATCGGGCTGTCTCAAAAGCGCGTTTCGAATATTGTCTGAGTCTAACTTTCCAGACAACCTGGTATGAAATGGAAAAACGGCATTCAACGCATCTTCACCAAACTTCTTTTGCACAAAATCTATCCTATCAGATAAGTTGAGTTCTGTGAAATCAAGTCCATCGATAGATTGAGCGAGGTCGTTTGACAATTCATCATCCAAACCATTTACAAGGAAAAATGCCCAAAAAATTCTTTCCTGGAAAGAAAGTTCACTTAGAGATCGACCTAGTCTGAACCATGCGTAACTCCATTTCCTGTAGATTTTTCGATCCTTGGAACCGAACGCGTGATTTCGTCGGAAAAAAGCTGCGAGATAACGGTGGAATGGAACGGTTCCATCGTATGCGTTCAGGATTTCCTGCAGCACACGAATTCGTGCATGTGACCTACGGGATATGGCGTCCCGATCAGAACTCAAGCTTTATTTGGGATTTAGGATCCTTTCCTTTTTTGTCCAGCTTTGATGCGCCGCCGCTTGCAGGCGACGGAGCCGATTCTACGGATGTGGCATTAGGGCTGGACGCATTGGGTGGACTTCCTGGGTCCAAAACACGAAGTTTGGCCACTCCGAATTTGGTAACAATGTTCCCAACTGCAGAACGATTCTTGATCAGCACTTCGGCAAAATTCACATCGATGTTCAAATTTTTCAATTTGGGTCTGGGCCTAAGTTGAATTTGTACAACAGGGGCCTTGTCGACACTGGTTACTCCCAAATATAACACCTTGGACCCATCAGTACCCTTGGTGAGTTCATACACCTTTTCCCGAGTGACTCCGGAGATGGTGAAACGCTTCACCATAATGTCTCCACGAGGACCATCCTGATAAATCATATTGTAAACGGTCCGGTCATCATTCTTTTCAAAGATGGCTATGTGTCGGATATCCTTTCCCATGTAGGATTTTTCGTCGATCTTGACTACAGTGAACTTCCCTTCACCAGTCAGCGCCAGTATATCGTCCATGTCAGAGCAATCGCAAACAAACTCGTCCCTACGCATGCCATATCCGGCAAAGCCATCCGCACGGTTCACATAAAGCTTCTGATTATTGGCAATAACCTTGGATGCTACAATGGCTTCAAAAGAGGAAATCTCAGTGCGACGCTCTCGGCCTTTGCCATATTTTTTCAGAAGATCTTTAAAATAAGCGACCGCGTAATTTTTGAGGTTCGCCAAATCACCGTTTATGCGATCCAATTCCGCCTCGATTCCAGCAATTTTTTCTTCAGCCTTCTTGCTGTCAAACTTGGAAATTCTTTTGATTTTCAGTTCGGTTAAACCAGCCATATCATCATAGGTCACCGGACGCTTCAATTTTTTGAGATAAGGTTTGAGTCCGGCAGAAATGGTTTCAATGATTTGCTCCCAAGTCTCACACTCCTCCAACGATCTGTAAATCCTTTTCTCAATGAAAATCTTCTCCAACGAACAATAGTGCCACTCATCCTCCTTCTCTTTCTTCGCTATTTCCAATTCCAATCGGAGCAAATCAACTGTGTTCCTGGTGGAGATTTCCAAAATTTCGTTAACGCTAACAAAGCGTGGGCGCCCCTCCTCGATGATGCAGGAGTTCGGAGAAATAGAAACCTCGCAGGCTGAAAACGCATACAAAGCTTCAATGGCCTTGTCTGAATCCTGAGATGCCTCGGGATGTAGATGAATCACGATTTCAACATTGGCAGAAGTATTGTCCTCGACTTTCTTGATTTTTATTTTTCCTTTGTCAACTGCTGCTAATATGGATTCGATGACAGATGTGGTGGTAGTGCCGAAAGGAATCTGTCGAATGACAAGGGTTTTCTTATCCTTTTTTTCGATCATCGCCCTCACGCGAATTCTACCTCCACGGAGACCTTCGTTGTATTTGCTGAAATCGGCTATTCCTCCACTCGGAAAATCAGGAACCAAATCCACTTTTTTGCCTCGAATGCAATCGATTGAGGCCTGAATCAATTCACAGAAATTGTGAGGAAGAATCTTACTTGCCAATCCTACAGCGATTCCCTCTACTCCCATGGATAGTAGCAAAGGGAATTTGACCGGCAAGGTTACCGGCTCGTTGTTACGACCATCATAGGATAATTGCCAAACGGTAGTCTTTGGGTTGAAAACAACATCCCTGGCGAACTTCGACAACCTGGCTTCAATATATCGGGGAGCTGCCGCGCTATCGCCTGTATGTATGTTACCCCAATTCCCTTGGGTGTCGATTAATAAATCACGCTGTCCGATTTGCACCAAGGCATCCCCGATTGATGCATCCCCGTGAGGGTGATATTTCATCGTATTGCCGATGATATTGGCCACCTTATTGTAGCGACCGTCCTCCATTTCGTACATCGAATGAAGGATTCTACGCTGTACTGGTTTGAGACCGTCCTCAATGTAAGGAACAGCACGCTCCAAAATCACATAGGAAGCATAGTCAAGGAACCAGTTCTTGTACATGCCACCAATGGCGGTATTGTCTCCTCCGTGCTCCTTGTGTTCACCTGTGGGTTTATTATTATCAGTCATTGTATTGGTTCAAATGAAATGGAAAAATCAATTGGCTTCTACCGACTCCTCTTGACTGGGTTCGTCTTGCACTGTTGCTGGATCAATGATGAGCTCCTCTTCCAAGCGGAGATTTTTGATGATGAACTCCTGACGATCGGGAGTATTCTTTCCCATATAATAATCAAGTAAGGAGTGGAGTGCCGTTTCACCCTGCAATTCCACCTGTTCGATTCTCATTTTCTTACCTATGAAAGCCTTGAATTCATCAGGTGAAATCTCTCCCAAACCCTTGAATCGAGTGATTTCCGGCTTGGGCTTCAACTTCTCAATGGCCTGAAGGCGTTCTTGTTCGGAGTAACAGTAGATGGTTTCCTTTTTATTGCGTACCCTGAACAGCGGGGTTTGCAAGATATACAGATGTCCATTTCGAACAACATCCGGAAAGAACTGAAGGAAGAATGTCAACAACAGCAATCGGATGTGCATACCATCCACATCGGCATCAGTTGCAATTACAATACGGTTATAGCGGAGCCCCTCCACTCCTTCTTCGATGTTCAATGCGTTTTGAAGAAGATTGAACTCTTCATTCTCATAAACGATTTTCTTTGTCAGACCAAAACAGTTGAGAGGCTTTCCTTTCAAAGAAAAAACGGCTTGCAACGATACATCACGGGCAACCGTAATCGATCCACTGGCTGAATCACCCTCGGTGATAAACAGCGTACTCAGGATTCTATCGGGATGCTTCGAATCAAGATGAATCCTACAGTCGCGCAGTTTCTTGTTGTGCAAGTTGGCTTTTTTAGCCCTTTCGTTGGCAAGTTTTTTGATGCCGGCTATTTCCTTTCTTTCCCTTTCAGATTGCTGGATTTTCTTGAGCCAGGCATCAGCTGTTGCGGGATGCTTATGGAGATAATTGTCTAGTTCCTTCTTGATAAAATCATTGATCCAATTTCGCAATGATGGTCCGTTGGGGCGAGTTACTTGCGACCCCAACTTTGTTTTTGTTTGGGATTCAAATACGGGCTCCTGTATGCGGATGCTAATAGCAGCAGCAATGGAGGTGCGAACATCTGAGGGATCAAACTCTTTTTTATAAAACTCCCTAACGGTTTTAACGATAGCTTCTCTGAATGCAGCTTGATGAGTTCCCCCTTGCGTAGTATGCTGTCCATTGACAAATGAATAGTAATCCTCGCCGTAGGCCATAGTATGCGTGAACGCCACTTCGATGTCTTCTCCCTTAAGGTGAATTACCGGATAAAGGCTTTCATCACTCAGGTTATTATTCAGTAAGTCCAACAATCCGTTTTGTGAAGCGAATGGTGCTCCATTGAGATATACGGTTAGACCAACATTCAGGTAGCAGTAATTTTTAACCATCAATTCCACAAAGTCGTTACGGAATTGATAATCGCTAAAAATAGTATCGTCTGGAACAAATGAAATCAATGTTCCATCAGGCTCAGATGGTGCTTTCACTTTCTTTTCGGACTCGAGCACACCCTTGTTAAAAACTGCCAAAACGCTTTGGCCTTCCCTGAATGACTGTACCGTAAAGCGACCTGAGAGTGCATTCACCGCTTTAGTTCCCACCCCATTTAATCCGACTGATTTCTGAAAGGCTTGGCTGTCGTATTTTCCACCTGTATTGATTTTTGAAACACACTCTACAACCTTACCCAATGGTATTCCCCGTCCGTAGTCGCGTATATCGACTTGACCGTTGTGGATATTGATATCGATTTTCTTACCGTTGCCCATCACAAACTCATCGATGGAGTTATCAATGATCTCCTTTAGCAACACATAAATACCATCATCCCTGGAAGTTCCGTCACCAAGTTTTCCAATATACATACCAGGCCTTAGCCGGATATGTTCTTTCCAATCAAGCGATTGGATACTGGATTCATCATAAATGGCTTCCGTGGCTTTCTTTGCCATAAACTGAAAATGTTTGAATTAGGAATTCAAAATTAAGGAATCCTTCAGGGCGAATCGCTTTCCACCTCGAGCATCTCACCCTTGGTTTTTCACATATTGTTAATAACCCTAAACAAGAAAACCCGGCCAGAAAGGCCGGGTTTTCGAACACAAGAACCAGAAATCAAATTATCCTATCATTAAAAACTATTGTTGCTTGTGATGGTAGTGAACGGAACTTGTCACTTCACCACCTGTATCTTAGTGACTTCTGTAGTTTCACCAACTTTGTGGATGGTAAACATTTGAGGAGCGAACTGATCTAACCAGGCTTGGTTGAATTGTTCGGCTTGTTTTTCGAACAACATCCTTCCGCTCATGTCGAATACACGGTAAGTCTTGGTGCCCTCTTCAGAGTCTTCGAACATTTGACCGATACGATTGCCAGACAGCAATCCGATGGTTGAAGGAGCTCCGAAGCAATATGTTTCTCCGTTTATTATTGGGCGAGTGATTACCGAATATGTTTTACCAGACTGAAGGATATTGGCTGGAGCCTTCCTACTGCCGGGTGAAGTCATGTAGGTTACTACATTATTGGGATCAGACTGATCGGTAAATTTCATTTCATATGTAACAGGGTATAAGTATTCCAGAACTGTTCCAGCTGGAATGGAATCGGTAAGCTTGACATCCATTTTACCGTTAAAAAATTGTCCTACACCATTGGGCCTACGAATACCACGAAGCTCAACGGTATTGGAAACCCTAGCACAGACATCGTTGATTATAGATGTGTAAGAAACTCTCAAGGTGTCCAAGGAGGGTGTATTATTTCCGCCCTTGATCATAGGCCTTTCCAGTAATGAACCAGTGGCACCGGTGTTCCATGAAATCAAATCAAACCCTTGGTCGGCCTGCAATTTCACAGTGTCACCTTTGCAAACCCATAAATCAGTTAGCGCTGTGATGGTTGGAGGCTGCAAAACGGTGTAGCTTCCCGTAACGGTTCTTGAAACTAGAGCGCCATTGTTACCATTTCCATACCCCACCACAGTTAAAGTGTAAGTTCCTGAATTATTAATAGTAATGGAAGGTGTTGTTTCACCAGTGCTCCAGAGGTAACTTACAGGACCAAATGAGCTACCACTCACATCGAGACTCAGTTGCATGTTGTTGCACACATTTCCATTTCTTGGAAACATTTTGATGTTGTTCTGGGAGAACGATGTACCCGCTATTAGCAGGGCTGCGGCTGATAGAATTAGTTTTTTCATTTTTTTCTGGTTTTTAATGTTCAATTGAATTGTTTCTGTGTTGTGATACAAATATGCTGGGGTGCCACAACCCTTCATTACCGTTTTTTGGCGAAAACAGGCTGTGAAATGGCGAAATGGATGTTTTTTAATGACAAATGGATTTAGACCGGGTGGTTTAAAGAGCTTTTCCGATATGACCGACAACCTTTAATAAATTGTATTTCAATTATTTAAAGGTTTACTACGATTCATTGCCGCCTGTCAAGTGCAACCTCTGATAAAACTTGCCTAATTTTCAAACCTGAAGAGAAAACCAAAACAAACCCAAGAATTCATCTATGAATACATCCAAAAACACATCCTCATCCTCGATCCTGGTTCTCATATCCGTATTCTTTTTTTGGGGATTTGTGGCTGCCAGCAATGACATTCTTATTCCAGTATTCAAAGAGCAGTTAGGCCTTAAACAATGGCAAAGTCAAATGATATCATTTGCCTTTTATGTGGCCTACACTGTTGGATCAATCATATATTTCATGGCATCCAAAGCGAGTGGTGGGGATGTTTTGAACCGAATGGGTTATAAGAACGGTATCGCATTAGGCTTAGTGATTTCTGCCTTTGGAGTGCTATTGTTTTATCCTGCTGCAGAAACCTCCTCATTTGGATTGATGATTACCGGACTTTTCATAGTTGGTTTGGGATTCTCACTACAACAAACAGCAGCAAATCCATTAGCGATAAATATTGGTGATCCTAAAAAGGGTGCCCAAAGGCTGAGTTTAGCAGGAGGCATCAATAACATAGGAACAACCATTGGACCAGTGATAGTCAGTTTTGCCATCTTCGGATCTGTCGCCTCTGAAACCAAATTAGACTCACTTGCGTCGGTCAAAGTACCCTATCTTATATTAGGTGCGGCCTTCCTTTTGGTTGCCATTCTTTTCAAATTATCCTCGCTTCCGAACCACATAGATCAGGAAGATGAAACACAAACATCCAATGAGAAATCAGGATCAGCATTAAAGTTCCCACAGCTATGGATGGGAATGATTGCCATATTCCTTTATGTAGGTGTGGAAGTTTCAACTGCTTCAAACCTTCCGGAATACATGCGAATTCATCTAGGCACTGAAACCAAAGATGTTGCTCCATATATATCCTTGTTTTGGGCTAGCTTGATGATTGGCAGATGGACTGGTGCGGTGGGCTCATTTGATTTATCCAAAGGGTGGAAAAACTTTTTATCATTCCTACTTCCCTATGCCGCATTCGGTGTTTTCTTGTTAACCAATTTTATTGGCAATCATGACCTCACTCCTTTCTACATATATGCCTTTATTATTTTGATTATGATCGGTGCCGATATGATCAGCAGGGGAAACCCATCCAAGCAATTGCTTCTTTTTTCCATTTTAGGAATTGCGGCACTTGCTACAGGCATGCTTACTGAAGGAATGACTAGCGTTTATGCTTTTATCAGTGTCGGGCTCTTCTGCTCTACCTTATGGCCTTGCATATTCACATTGGCGATTGCTGGTCTTGGAAAGCATACAAATCAAGGCTCGGGACTTCTGATTATGATGATTATGGGAGGTGGCATCGTATCCTTATTGCAGGGCTGGTTAGCCGAGGATCATTTGCTTGGTATCCGATGGAGTTACCTTGTAGGAGTAGCCTGTTTCGCATATTTGGCCTTCTATGGATGGAAGGCCGGAGACCTATTAAGAAAGAAAGGAATAACTTACAACGAGGCTGGAAGCCATTGAAATCGATTTTATGTCTACGAAAAAATCCAGAAGAGAGTTCATAGCTCAATCTGTTGCCGCTACGGCCATTGCGCCCATCTTATTAGCCAACAAAACAGAAGGCATGTCAATGCAATCAAAAAATGTTCCGATTGTCATTTCCACTTGGAATCATGGATTAGCTGCCAATGAAGCAGCATGGTCCGTACTTTCCAAAGGAGGCAAAGCCTTGGACGCCGTGGAAGCGGGTGTTCGTGTAAGCGAGTCGGATCCAGAGGTAACTTCTGTAGGCTATGGTGGAACACCAGACCGTGACGGTCGGGTTACACTGGATGCCTGTATTATGAATGAAAATGGCGACTGCGGATCAGTAGCATGCTTGGAACATATAATGAATCCGATTTCGGTTGCACGATTGGTAATGGAAAAAACCCCACATGTGATGTTGGTTGGCGAGGGAGCGCTAAAATTCGCATTAGAACAAGGATTCAAAAAAGAAAACTTGCTCACAAAAAAAGCAGAGGAGGAATGGAAAGAATGGCTGAAAACAAGTCAATACAAGCCCATTATTAACATTGAAAACCACGACACCATCGGCATGCTGGCTTTGGATTCCAAGGGAAATATCAGCGGAGCCTGTACTACCAGCGGACTTGGTTACAAGATGAGTGGCCGAGTTGGCGACTCTCCCATCATCGGTGCTGGTCTATATGTTGACAATAGCGTAGGTGGGGCCTGTGCTACAGGATTAGGTGAAACCATTATACGGCAGTGCGGTAGTTTTTTGATTGTGGAACTCATGCGACAAGGGATGAATCCTACGGATGCATGCAAAACTGCAATAAATCGGATTGTAAAACACGAAAAAAACATCCAAGACCTACAAGTAGGTTTCATTGCCATCAACAAGGAAGGTAAAATAGGATCCTATGCAATCCACAAAGGATTCAATTACGCGCTTCACGATACACAGGGAAACCGACTTATAGATTCCAAACACCACCTATAACGATATTTAACATGCATTTGAATTCGATTGCCAAAACAATACAAATTCTCCTACTTTCCACTTTCGGGTTTACTACCATTGCAAAAGGGCAGCTAAAGCCAGCCGAGAGTGTTGACCCGTTTATTGGCACAGACGGTTTTGGCCATACATTTCCCGGAGCCACCACACCTTTCGGCATGGTACAATTAAGTCCAGATACAAGGACAACAGGTTGGGAGAATTGCTCAGGCTATCACTCATCCAACAAAACAATTATTGGATTCAGCCATATGCATTTGAGCGGTACAGGTGCTGCAGATTTAGGCGACATCATGTTCATGGCAACTATTGGCAAGCAAATACGCCCAGGCAAAGAAGACTCACCCTTGAGTGGATATCGTTCTTCATTCAAACATGATTCCGAAAAAGCAAATCCTGGCTATTACTCAGTCATGTTGGAGGACCATAAGATTCTTGCCGAGATGACGGCCACAACGCGTACCGGTGTACAACGATATACATTTCCAACTAGTGATAGCGCCTTCGTGATATTGGATTTAAATCATGGCATTGAAGATAAGACCACCGAAACCTTTCTATATGTGGTAAACAAAAACACCGTTGCCGGATACAGACGATCTAAGGGCTGGGCCAAGGACCAAATCATTTACTTCCACACAGAGTTTTCAGAAGAATTCAATTCATATGGGATATACAATACCAAATCTGAACCATTAAACGGAAATTCTCAAAATATCAAAGAAGGCTTGATTGGGGCATTTCAATTTAAGACCAACAAGGGCAGACCCATATTGATCAAAACCGGCTTATCCACTGTAAGCATTGAAAATGCAAAATTGAATCTCGATGCTGAATGCAAAGGTTGGGACTTCGAAAAAACAAAAGCTGATGCCTTTGACATGTGGAACCGTGAGCTTTCTAGAATAGTAATTGAAGGAGGCACCAAATCGCAACAGTCCATTTTTTACAGCGCACTATATCACTGCATGATCCACCCTAACACCATGTCGGATGTGGATGGCCGATACCGTGGCATGGATGGACAGGTAAACACCATCACCAACGGTCAAATGTATACCGTATTTTCACTTTGGGATACATTTAGGGCACTGCATCCCCTATTCACCATTATCGACCCTGCAAGGGCCCAAGAATTTGTCCGATCTATTTTATTAAAGTTCAAAGAATCGGGAACACTACCTGTTTGGGAATTGGCAAGTAATGAAACAGGATGTATGATAGGATATCATTCGGTCCCTGTAATAGTAGACAGCTATATGAAAGGGCTAAAGGATTTCGATACAACATTGGCTTTGAATGCATGTATGAAAAGTGCCATGATGGATCATTTAGGCTTAAATCACTACAAAAAGCACGGCTATATCCCAGCCGATAAGGAAAACGAATCTGTTAGCAAGACATTGGAATATGCTTATGATGACTGGTGTATTTACAAAATGGCTGAAAGTATGGGTAAAAAAACGGAGGCTTCCATTTTTGAAAAAAGAGGCAAATACTTTCTGAATGTTTTCGATAGCCAATCCGGATTCGTTAGAGGCAAAAAAAACGGCAACTGGGTCACTCCTTTCGATCCTTATGAAGTAAGTGGGATTTATACTGAAGCCAATGCATGGCAATACAATTTTTTCGTTCCGCACGATATTCCGGCGATGATTGAATTATCGGGTGGGATTGCCAATTTCACAAATAAGCTAGACTCTCTTTTCAGTGCAAGCACCAAATTGACGGGAAGATCACAGCCAGACATCAGTGGATTGATCGGGCAATACGCACATGGAAATGAACCAAGCCATCACATGGCTTATCTCTTCAACTACTCCGAAAAACCATATAGAACCGCAGACATTACAAGCAGGATCATGAACGAGTTCTATACTACGGGAAGAAACGGACTTATTGGGAATGAGGATTGCGGACAGATGTCGGCGTGGTATGTTTTTTCTGCACTGGGAATTTATCCCACATGCCCAGGAAATAATCTTTATGATATGGGAACTCCCCTTTTCAAAAAAGCGACAATACAACCAGGTAATGGGAAAACAATTACCATAACATCAAACAAAACTAAATCAGAGGACATTTATGTTGAATCAGCCTATTTAAATGACCGAGCTAGTCAATTGCAGATTGACCATAAGGATTTGGCAAAGGGAGCTAATATCAGTTACAATATGACCTCGGAAAAATCCAAACACCTCAAGCTGGCAGACAACAACAAAACCGACAGCATTAACACAGTCATGATTCCTTATTTAGAAAGTTGCGAAAAATCATTTTTTGACTCCTGTTTAGTTGCAATGCATTGCCCTACAAAAGGCGCAGAAATCAGATTCACCAGAGATGGCAGCGAACCCACAAGGAAATCGGAATTATTTACAGCCCCATTCTATTTGAAAGAAACAACCAAACTCAAAATGATTGGTTATAAGAATGGATTTACAAAAAGCACCATTGAAGAAGTGGACTTCATTCGATTACCCTACCGAAAACAAGTCAATTATAAAAACGAGTACAGCCATAATTATACAGGAGGAGGGAAAAATGGGCTTGTGGATGGTATCAAAGGAGAACCCAATGCATTCGGGTCGTGGCAAGGCTTTTGGGGTAAAGATTTTGAAGTGGTAATAGACTTGGGAGAAATTCGCGATTTCACAAAAATAGAATCGACCTATCTGCAGCAATACCCGTCTTGGATTTGGCTCCCTGCATCCGTTACCTACTTCATTTCCGATGATGGCAAGAACTTTAAAGAGGTGTTCAGCAAGAAGAATAACACCAGCAAAGACAAAGAAGGCTCTTTCGTTGAACCCTTTATTTACAAAGGATCCAATAAAGCAAGATTTGTTAAAGTGGTGGCCACCAACATGGGCAGTTGTCCGGAATGGCATCCCGGAGCTGGCAACCCATCATGGATATTCATTGATGAAATATCCATTGATTGATGACCACCACAAAATTAAAATCAATCACTGAACCCTAGAGGGAAATAGAACATCTATATCCGTTTCACCAGGTGTTTGAGTGCCATCTTTAACTCCAGGCTGGTGCTTTAAAATGATATTGGAGGTTCCGACAGAAGTGGAGGCAGTCACCCATTTTGACTGCAAACCAATGCCGAGACCATTTGCATCGAAATCCAATATGTTGGTTGATATGTTTACAGTGGAATGGCTGAAGAAGAACATATGATCCACACCCTCTTCAAAAACCTCATTTGATATGGTATCGATTGGACTCTTACTTTCATCCAAAAGCAAAATGGATACATTAAATGTTTTTTGTGCTTGCAATTTGATGGTATCTATTTGAGCAGAATTGCCACCCTCTCCATCCAAATCACGCCATTCAAAGGTTTGTTCGGGAAGCACTCCTGCAGAATCTACAAATACCAGTTTGACGGTGGTTATCAATTCCGATTCATTGGAGTCTCCCGGGTTATTGGGATTGGTGTCATCTTTTTTACAGGCTACAAACATGAAGCCTATGAACATAATTGTCAGTATTGATTTTTGATATTTTTTCATGATTGATTTTTTTAGAATTTAATAAACAATAATTAAAACGGTATTCCTTCTTTGCGTTCAACAGAACCAAAGGTTTTCCGGATTCTAATGGTGAAGTTAATACCTTCCTCATCGGCAAAGTACCGGTATCGGTTCAAGTAATCACGGTAAGTATGGTCAAGGATATTGTCTACCGAAATCGACAACTGCAGTGGATGACCTTTAATGATTCGTTCATATCCGAACTCATAATTCAATAAAAGATATCCTTGGGGAGCAGCTATATAATCGTTTGAATCTCCTTTATTCTGCCTAAAAACATATTTCGCATTCAATCCAGTATTCCATTGCTGCATTCTATCCAACGACCACCTGGTCCAATCCAATCCTAAATGAATCCGGTCAGAAGGAATTAATGAAACCCAAGAGTCGTTGGAAGTATTTCTTGCACGAACCGATGATACTCCTGATTTTACCTCGACTGCGGGACTTATACGCTTTGAGACATTTGCATCCACTCCATACAAATCCACATTTCCCTGATTATACCTGAAGGTGGGATAAGCACCACGGATGGTTAATGTGGCAGGTTTGACTGGCTGCAAATAAATAAAATCGTCATAACGGTATCCATAAGATGATAGATCAAAGTTCCATTGGTTTGAAGATTTCAATTTGAATGTTAGTGTAGTGCCAACAGACTTTTCTTCATTCAATTCAGGATTGCCAATTTCCACTGACGATGCTCCATGATGAAGTCCATCACTAAACATTTCGTTAACCCCTGGTGGACGCCAACCGGTACTGATGGATAATCTTACAGAAAGTGAATCTGTGGGCTCATACAATACACCAGCCTGACCTGATAAAGATTGGTAATTGAATTGGCTCTGCTCAACAATATTGTTTTTTCTGAAATACACATCCAATGACCTGGTGTCAAATCGAGCTCCAGACTCAAAAGTCCAACGATTGACACTCCATCGCTCAAAAATAAAACCGCCAAACCCTAAGTTCTCATAATTAGGAATGAACATACGCCCCTCGAATGTATTAGCCTGTTGCATCAAACTGAATCCAATCGTGCCGTTAAAGCCGAAATATGGAGTGTGATCCCAAACCAATTCACCCGATTTGGAAGTGATTTCATAATTGAGCTCCGGTTTCATTGGCTCAGTACTATCGAAATCCTTGTCAAACTCTTCACGCAAGTTATATTGACGAGCCAAATTCAGACTCAATCGACCCAAGTCGCCAACAGGTGCTGAGGTTGACAATTTAAACAACTCATGGGTGATTGATTGATAAGGCCTTTGAATATTGTAAGTAAAAGCTCTTTGCTCCAAGGGCTCGTCCCGCACAAAGGCCGCTTCAAGATCCGTCAGATTGCCAATATGGGAACCGGTGAAAATTCCAACCTTGCTGTTGAATTGACTGTAAAACGCATTCAATTGTACATCTTCGGAATTCCATCCTGCCGACCAACTAAAATTATCTTCAGTGTATCCAGTATTTTGCAATAGATATGTTGGCGTTCTCACATCTCCTGCCTTTTTCGAAGTCCCTTGCAATCTAAAACCCAGATTCTTCAATTTTTCTGGACTGAATTGAAGTGCTCCAGAAAGTGCTCCAGCCCGTCCTGAACTGGCAAAGGTTGAATTGAACTCGCCGCCCCAACCATCACCGCTAGGCAACAATGGGGTTTCAATCAAAACAACCCCAGCAATGGCATCTGGTCCATATCGAACCGATGCAGCGCCTTTAATTACTGTAATTCGTTTTGCGATGAAGGGATCAATTTCAGGCGCATGTTCATTTCCCCATTGCTGTCCTTCCTGACGAATACCATTATTCAAAATGAGTACGCGATTTCCAGTCAAACCATGAATCATGGGCTTTGCTACTGATACGCCTGTCTTGAGCGATGTAACGCCTTCGACTTGCTCCAATGCATCAGCGAGATTACCTCCAGACACCTTTTGAAGATCCCTACCTTGTATTTCAGTAATAGGTAAAAAGGGTTGATATTCCATTCGGTTCCGGACTACAATAATCTCTTGCAGTTCATTATGCCGATGTGGCAATTCAAACTCCAATATTGTGTCACCAAGTATAGTAAAATGAAAATCCATTTTCTCACAAGCTAGGTGGGAAACAGACAACTGAATATCACCTGGACAAACCTTGAATAAATCAAACCTTCCTTTTTCATCTGCCATTACTCCACCCGATTTTCCTTTGATCGCTACGGAAGAAAAGGGCAATGGCTCTCCCGTATCGGCATCTCGAACAAATCCTGTGATTTTGAAATCACATTGTGCGAAAGTGCTAATGGAAAAGGCAATGAAAAAACAAACGGTTAATATACCTTTGAATGGCAAAGGGTATCTCATTAAAGCGATAGGGGTTAATAAATAAAGACAAGCAACCTGAGTCTAAACATGACTAAGACTGCCGCAAAATGGCCCAAAAAAAATCAATCCCAAGAAGGAGGGCCACGACCAGAACAATCGAACAGGTCGTTGGATATAAATAATGTTTTGAAATTCGATACTTGGGATAAGCAAGCATGCAAGGCTATTTGAAAAACCTGTTGCGACCACAACTCAGCTGATGATGGCAGCAGGTGATCACATAAATCGCAACTGTTCTCAGTTTGGTGAAAATGTTTCTCATCAACTGCTAGGCAATGAAAATCATCCTTGTGCCCAAAACTATGCCATGCCGAATATGCTTGCGGAAAAACAAACAGCGCAAGAAGCGAAGCAACAACGATATGGTTTCTCAAAAACCTCATTTCCACAAATTTAATAAAAACAAATTGAAATCTGCCGCGGATATAATCGACTGTCAAACAATTGGCAACGATTTATATCCATTTTTAAAAGTAGTTATCAGATTCATCCGTTGATGTATATTTACAGTACAGAGTGTCGCTAGAAATGATCAGGTTTCACATTAAATTCCTCGTTGTCTTAATCATTGCATTTTGTCCACTATGGTTAATGGGACAAAACACATCACCGAGAATCGTGGCAGGCCTAACCGCAGGTTATGCTGTACCCGTAGGTGCTTTTTCACAAACAGATTTCAATGACCCTAAATCGGGCTTTGCCGAAGATGGGGTTGTTTATGGTTTGCATGTGCTTTACAAGCTTGAAAAGAATTATGGAGTTTGTGGATCCATTCGAATGGGAGAGCACCCGTTGGATGTGAAAGCTTTGGCAAATGGATATGCTAGCGT
>Ga0315906_10000374_pt1 | contig 71641 bp, 46 predicted proteins | sample LakEriMetagenome_4_FD_203526 | JGI IMG/M metagenome (GOLD analysis project Ga0315906, IMG submission 203526) | Freshwater fungal communities from buoy surface, Lake Erie, Ohio, United States - Buoy 2 MA122 | ecosystem: Environmental > Aquatic > Freshwater > Lake > Lake biofilm | place: USA... | reverse complement strand
GATGCACGCGAACCCGCGGCGTCGTGCCGCGGTTCGCTTGGCGGGCCGCCGCCCGCTTGGAATCAACCCGGCCCTCCGGGCCTGGCATCCACACAAAAAGCCCCGGGTGGAAACCCGGGAGCATGATCCACGCGAACCCGCGGCGTCGTGCCGCGGTTCGCTTGGCGGGCCGCCGCCCGCTTGGAATCAACCCGGCCCTCCGGGCCTGGCATCCACACAAAAAGCCCCGGGTGGAAACCCGGGAGCATGATGCACGCGAACACGCGGCATCGTGCCGCGGTTCGCTTGGCGGGCCGCCGCCCGCTTGGAATCAACCCGGCCCTCCGGGCCTGGCATCCACACAAAAAGCCCCGGGTGGAAACCCGGGGACTCCGGGTATGAAAACCACCCCGCCGTCCATGCCGGATGACCGCACGCAATGCCCCGGTTCAAACCCACATCGCATGGCACACGGGAAGGCATGCAACCCGGTGTCCCCCGGCTTCCGCCGGGGGCTTTTTGTGTGCGTGGCGCGCGGCCAGCAGGCAGCCCCGGGTGGAAACCCGGGGACATGATCCACGCGAACACGCGGCATCGTGCCGCGGTTCGCTTGGCGGGCCGCCGCCCGCTTCGAATCAACCCGGCCCTCCGGGCCTGGCATCCACACAAAAAGCCCCGGGTGGAAACCCGGGGACATGATCCACGCGAACACGCGGCATCGTGCCGCGGTTCGCTTGGCGGGCCGCCGCCCGCTTGGAATCAACCCGGCCCTCCAAGGCCTGGCATCCGCACAAAAAGCCCCGGGTGGAAACCCGGGAGCATGATCCACGCGAACCCGCGGCGTCGTGCCGCGGTTCGCTTGGCGGGCCGCCGCCCGCTTCGAATCAACCCGGCCCTCCGGGCCTGGCATCCACACAAAAAGCCCCGGGTGGAAACCCGGGGACTCCGGGTATGAAAACCACCCCGCCGTCCATGCCGGATGACCGCACGCAATGCCCCGGTTCAAACCCACATCGCATGGCACACGGGAAGGCATGCAACCCGGTGTCCCCCGGCTTCCGCCGGGGGCTTTTTGTGTGCGTGGCGCGCGGCCAGCAAAAAGCCCCGGGTTGAAATCCGGGGCTTCTTGGGACGGTGTCGAGACCGATCCCCTGTGCAAGGGTCGTCAAAACACGATTCGCAACCGGATGCCTGCTGCGGCGACGCTCTGTCGACCGACTCGGCGCAACACGAAAAACTCCGCCTGCGGTCTGCGAATCCTGCGGTCGATCAAGTGGACAAAAGCCATGGCGGGCGTTGTCCAGGGACTCTAACCGCGTTTGCCGCGGAAGAACTCACTCAACATCCGGCCGCACTCGTCGGCCAGCACGCGGCCCACGTGATCGACGCGGTGGTTGAGCCGCGGATCCTCGAACAGCCGGTAGAGCGACTCGACGGCCCCCGCCTTGGGGTCGGCCGCTCCCCACACGACCCGCGGCACCCGTGCCTGGAGGATCGCCCCGGCGCACATCGGGCAGGGCTCGAGCGTGACGTACAGCGTGCAGCCCTCGAGCCGCCAGGAGCCGACCGCGGCGGCGGCCTGCGTCAGGGCGATCATCTCGGCGTGGGCCGTCGGGTCGGCGAGCCGCTCGCGTTGGTTGTGGGCGCTGGCGATCACCCGGCCCCCGGCGACCACGATCGCCCCGACCGGCACCTCGTCCTCCGCGGCCGCGGCCCGGGCCTCGTCCAGCGCCAGCCGCATCCACCGGTCGTGCGGATTGCCACCCGGCAGATCGAGCACGGCTTCGTCGTCGCCATCGTCTTCCATAGAAAACCCACTGTAGGCCGCGGCGGCCGGCCGCGACAAATCCGCCCCGCTTGGGGCCGAAAGAAAATCGGCTACCATGCGGCGGTCGTTCGCCCGTCACCGGAGGCCCCCGCATGGATCCCGTCACGCTTCTGCTCCGCTGGGCACACATCCTGGCCGCGATCGTCGCCATGGGGGCCCTGGTCTTCGCCCGCTTCGGCCTCCTCCCCGCGCTCGGCGACTTCGACACCGCGACCCGCGACCGGCTGCACGACTCCATCCGTCGCCGCTGGCTGCCCTGGGTGATCGGGGCGATCACGGTGCTCCTGGCCAGCGGTCTGGCCAACTTCCTGCTCTTCAACGGCCGCGTGAAGGCCGAGGGCTGGGCCGATGGCGGCTGGATGCGGCAGACGAGCTACCACGCCCTGTTCGGGGCCAAGTTCCTCCTCGCGATGGTGGCCTTCTATTTTGCCAGCGCCCTCGTGGGCCGCGGCGCGGGCACGCAGTGGGTGCGGAACGACCGGGCCAAGTGGCTGTCGGTCACGCTCGGCACCATGCTGGCGGTCGTCCTGCTCTCGGGGTGGATGCGGCAGCTGCACACCGGGCCGAACGTCGCCGTGGACAGCGGCGTGCGGATCGACCGCCAGGAACGCCCCTTGGACAGCGCTGCACGGGAGGATGCCGATGGACAAGAAAGACAAGAAACGGATGGAGGTGCTCCAGCAGCGGATCGCGAAGCTGCAGCAGCTCCTGGCGGGCGCGAAGAAGCAGCCCGATGACCCGGCCGAGGTGCCGCGGCTGGAGAAGGAGCTCGCCGCCGCCCATGCCGAGCTGGCCACGCTCAAGAAGGGCTGACCCGCGGCCTGGAGACCGCCGGGCAAAATCCGGGTATTGACCGGGAAAATCCCTGGCTCGTCGCCGTTGACCGGGTAAAATTGAAGCCGTCAGGGAGGCCGTGACGATGGCTGAACTCCGGCGGCCGCTGGCGGCTCAGATGGGTTTCGACGCGGGATTTTTCGTCGCAGTCAATCGCCGGCGAACACGCGATCGTTTGCCGTCTTCAGGCGCGTTCATGCCGCTCAGCACACTGCAGACCTGCCGCGGACTGGCCCTTCTGGCCCTTCTCTGGCCGCAGCTCCTGACCGCGGCGGCACAAGAGCTTCCGGTTCCGCAGACCAGCACCGTCGATTTTGCCCGTGACATCCGGCCGATACTCGCGAAACGATGCGTCCATTGCCACGGCCCCGATGAGGGCTCCCGGGAGGCCGGCCTGCGGCTCGACACGCCGCAGGCCGCGACTGCCGTGCTGGAGTCGGGGCAAAGGGCACTCGTCCCCGGGCAGCCGCAGGCCAGCGAACTGATTCGCCGTGTCAGCGCCGCCGGCGGCGAGCGGATGCCACCGGAGGGCAAGCCGCTGGCTCCGGAAGAGATCGAACTCCTCCGCCGCTGGGTCCTGGACGGCGGGAATTACACGTCGCATTGGGCGTATGTGCCCCCGCGGCGTCCCGCCATGCCGCAGGTGCGCGACACGGCATGGCCGCGCGGGGCGATCGACCGGTTCGTGCTCGCGCGTCTGGAGGCGGAGGGGCTGGCGCCCGCGGCGGCCGCCGAGCCCGCGGTGCTGCTGCGGCGGGTGCATCTCGATCTGACGGGGCTGCCACCTGCGGCCGAAGAGGTCGAAGCCTTCGAGCGGGATCCATCGCCCGCGGCATACCAGGCGGTCGTCGACAAGCTGTTGGCGGCGCCCCAGTTTGGTGAGAAATGGGCGCGGCAATGGCTCGACCTGGCGGGATACGCGGATTCGAACGGTTACCAGCACGACGCCGTGCGGACGAACTGGCCCTGGCGGGACTGGGTGATCAGGGCCCTCAACGCAGACATGCCATTCGACGAGTTCACCATCGCCCAGGTGGCCGGCGACCTTGCGGCCGGCGTCCCGGAAACGCCTCCGGTTCGCAATCATTCGCCCGATGACCTGCGGCTGGCCACCGCCTTTTTTCGCCATACCCCTTTCAACGCCGCCGGTGATTCGATCGCGGAAGAGGTGCGGGCGAATCTGCTCTTCGACCGGGTGAGCAAGGTCGGGACCGTGTGGCTGGGCACCACGCTCGAATGCGCCCAGTGTCATTCGCACAAGTTCGACCCGGTGACCATCACCGACTACTACCGGCTGTTCGCCTATTTCAACGCGGCAGTCACCGAGTTCGACCGTTCGGGAAAAGAAGTTCGCAAACGTTTTCAGCCCCCGGCCATGGTGGAGGTGCCGCTGGCGGGCGAGCCGCTGGCGAAGTACGAGGCGCTGAGGGGCGAGCTGACCGCCGTCACGAAGGAACTCGACGCCGTGAGTCCGGACGCGGTTTCACGCCAGCCTGCGTGGGAGGAGACCGCCAAGAACGACCCCGACGTGCCCGTCGATATCCGCCGCCTGCTCGACCGACCGCCCGGCGAACGCAAGCCCGAAGAAGTCGAGGACATCAAGAAGCACTACCTTTCCGTGGCGCCGGAAACCAAGGAACTCGTCGCCCGGCGCAAGCAACTCACCAACGCGGTCCGCCGCGCGGGCCCGCCCCGGGTGCTCGTGCTGGCGGATGATCCTGCCCCGCGGACCACCCATCTCCTGCGCCGGGGCGACTATCGGGAACCGGCGGAACCGGTCGCACCAGGCGCCCCCGAGTGGCTCCACCCGATGCCGGCCGACACACCTCCCAACCGACTCGGCCTGGCGCAGTGGCTGGTGGATCCAGCCCACCCACTCACGGCCCGCGTCACCGTCAATCGCTGGTGGGGGGAGATTTTTGGCCGCGGCATCGTGCCGACGACCGACGACTTCGGCACGCAGGGCGAACTTCCCACGCACCCGGAGCTGCTCGATTGGCTGGCACTGGAGTTTGCCGCCGGCGAACGGCCCTGGTCGATGAAGCACATCCTCCGGCTCATCGTCACCTCCGCCACGTATTGCCAGTCGTCGTCCGCCCGGCCCGAGCAGTTTCGCCGCGATCCCCACAACGAATGGCTCGCCCGCGGCCCGCGGGTGCGGCTGGATGCCGAACTGATCCGTGATCAGGCGTTGGCGGTGTCCGGACGCCTCGCCCGGCGCATTGGCGGCCCGCCCGCGTATCCGCCCCAGCCGGCGAAGCTGTGGGATGAGATCACGGGCAACGAAGATGGGTCGTATCCGGCAGCCCTGGGAGCGGAACGCTTCCGGCGCGGAATCTATACCGTGTTCCGCAGAGGCGCGCCGTATCCATCGCTCCAGGCCCTCGACTGGCCCGAGCGGTCGGTATGCGTGGCCAGCCGGCGCCGCACCAACACGCCGTCGCAGGCGCTGGTGCTGCTGAACGACCCGGCGTTTCTCGAACTGTACGCCGCCTTCGCCCGGCGGATCCTGGACTGCGCCGGGGACGAGCGGCGGAAAATCACCTGGGCGGTCCGCACTTGCGTGGCCCGGCCGCCACGGGAGGAGGAGATTCGAGTGCTGACGGACCTGGTGGAAAAAAAACGCCGCGAGTTCGCCGCCGATCCGCGGCGGATGGAGCAATTCCTGGCGCAGTTGAACGTCCCGCGTGAAGAGCACGGCGTCGAACTCGCCGCCTGGTCGCTCGTCAGCCAGACGCTGCTGAATCTCGACGAGACGATCAACCGAAATTAGGTACGGCAGAAACCGAAATCAGGCGGCCCCATCATGTCGAATCCGCGATCCGATCAGCAGGACCCGAAACCGCGGAGGACGCACCCGCGGCTCGGCCGGCGGTCGCTGTTGCAGATCGGCTCGTTCAGTTTGGGCGCAATCGCCCTGGAGTCGCTCCTGGCGGACGAACCGCTTCTGCGGGGGGCTCCCGGCGGCGGCACGCACCACGCTCCGCGGGCCAGGCACGTCATCTACCTGCATTTGGCGGGCGGTCCGTCCCAGGTCGATTTGTTCGACCCCAAGCCCGCGCTGGCGAAATACGACGGGCAGCCGCTGCCGGAGTCCACCCGGGCCGGCAAGCAGTTCGCCTTCATCGCCGCCGACGCCAAGGTCATGGCCTCGCCCTACGCCTTCCGGCCATACGGCCGGTGCGGCATGCAACTGAGCGAACTGACGCCCCGGCTGGGGGACGTTGCCGACGACATCACCGTCATTCGCAGCATGGTGTCCAGCGAGTTCAGCCACGGGGCGGCGGAGATGTTCATGCTGTCGGGCCACGCCCGCATCGGCCGGCCGACCTTCGGCGCGTGGGCTTCCTACGGGCTGGGAAAGCTCAACGCCAACCTGCCCAGCTACGTGGTGCTCACCAACGGCAATCCGTTTTCGGGGGCCAGCGCCTGGGGAGCGGGGTTCCTGCCGAGCATCCACCAGGGGGTCGAGTTTCGCAACAGCGGATCTCCGATCCACTTCCTCGCCGACCCGGAGGGCATGACGCGGCCCGATCGCGAGGACGTGCTGCACGCCATCAACACGATCAACCGCCACAGCCTGGCCGCGATCGGCGATCCCGAGATCGCGACGCGGATCGGGCAATACGAGCTCGCCGGCAGGATGCAGTTGGCCGTTCCCGAGCTCGTGCGGCTCGAGGACGAGCCCCGCCACGTGCTGGAGCGGTACGGGGCGAAGCCCGATCAGCCCTCGCTGGCACGGAACTGCCTGATCGCCAGGCGACTGGTGGAGCGCGGCGTGCGGTTCGTGCAGATCTTCGATTCCGGATGGGATCACCACACGAACATCTACAAGTCGTACCCGGTCCGCGTGCCGCGGATGGATCAGGCGTTCGCGGCGCTGATCCACGACCTCAAACAGCGCGGGCTGCTGGAACACACCCTGGTGGTTCTGGGGGGCGAGTTCGGCCGCACCCCGATGGCGCAGGTGCCCTCGAGCGGCGACGTCGGACGCGACCACCATCGCGACGCCTTCTCGATGGTGCTGGCCGGCGGCGGCATTCGCGGCGGCCACGTCCATGGGGCCACGGATGATTTCTGCATGGCCGTCACCGCCGCCCCGGTCACGGTTCACGACCTGCACGCCACGCTGCTGCACCAGCTCGGATTCGATCACCGGCAACTGGTGTTCCACCACCAGGGCAGAGACTTCCGCCTCACGGACGTCGAAGGAAACCTGGTGCACGACGTCGTGCTCTGACCGGTCTGCGCCGTCGGCACCGCTCCACCGCGACCAGGCCTTGGGAGCGGACGTGGCATCTCCACCCGACGCGGCGGCCATGGTGGCCGCGCCGGAGGGTACCACGGAAAACAGGGCTGCAAAGAACGCGTGCCGGCGGCGCGGTCTCGCCGCATCTGGGAACATCCTCACGAAACGACGAGCACAGTGGGGCGGAAACGGGTACCATCTGAAAGGAGGACGCAACGGCCTGCTGTTTCGGAGACCGAGCCATGATTCGCGGCGTAAAATTCCTCTTCGATGAGCGCGGCGAGAAGACTGCCGTGATGATCGATCTGCGGCAAGGACGCGGTTTGTGGGAAGACATCCTCGATGTCGCCACGGCGAGATCGCGAGAGCGCGAGACAGCCGAAAGCTGGGCGAAGGTTCGGGCCCGGATGGAGAAGGCCGGCCGTCTCAAGAAGGCGGGTCGTCGTGCATGAGGTCCGGATCGGACGTTCCGCTACGAAGGAGCTCGAGTCGCTCCCCGGCACGATCATCGAACGCGTCGCAACGAAGATCGACGCGCTCGCTGCACAGCCTCGACCTGCCGGCTGCAAAAAGCTGCGGGGCGCCGATGACCTGTGGCGAGTTCGAGTCGGCGATTACCGGATCATCTACGCTGTCGACGACGCTGCAGCCGTCGTCGAGATCCGAGTGATTCGGCACCGCAAGGACGCGTACGGTTCCGAGTGACGGCGTCGCGCCGCCTCGTTCCGATCACGAACCGATCAGTCCGCGGCGGGCGTCGTGGTCTGACCGGGGTGTGCGACCGGGTCGTGCCGTCACTCGGCGAGCGGCTTCGCCCGGATGTCGCGAAACTCCACCCGCATCTCCACGTTGGCATGCATCTCCAGTCCGATCGGCGCGGGCCCGGCATACTTGGCATCGGTGTACCGCGAGACCTGCGTGCCGTTGAGCCACACGGTGAACGTATTGCCGCGGGCCTCGACGCGGATGCGATTCCAGTCGCCGGGCTTGAGCAGCTTCTCGACGCCCGTGGCCCGCGCCTCCTCGGGATACGTCCCCGTGTAGAAGGAACACGTCATGTCACGCTTCAGGCTGCGCGACACGCCGATCTGCAACTGCAGTTCGGGCTTCCGCAGCATGATGCCGCTGTCGATCGCATCGCCGAACCGCACGTCGGCTTCGAAGACCACGTCGCCGTAGGACCGCTCCGTGTAGAGCCTCGAGCCCTTCTTCTCCGGGCCGTTCTCGCCCACGATGACACCGTCCTTCACGGTCCAGTGCGGCTCGGCCGGCAGCTTCCAGCCGGTGAAGTCGGTGCCGTTGAAGATGCTCGGCAGGACGTCCGCGGCCGGTTCCACGGCCACGGCCGCGAAGCATGTGAGGAACGAGGCGACGATCGCGAGACGACGAATCATGGGCGGGGCTCCGAAAGACCAGTCGCGCAGTATTATGCGGCGTCACCTCGCCGTCAACGCGCGCCGCGACCAGCCCATTCCCACTTGCACTTGCGGCCGCGGCTTCCTTCCAGCGGCGGCGCCGATTCCGACCGACGAAACGGCTTACCGCTCGACGGCCACGGCCGCCCCACGCCGGCATGCAGCCGGCCTGTTCCCATCAGGCCGCTCGTTGACTACCTGAGAACGCCGTTCTATAAAATTGAGTTCGCTTTCCGGCATGCCTTCTCCGAATTAGGCATCCAGGATGCCCTCTACACGCAGATCGCAACGACGCCTGCGGTAACGATTCTTTACCCCCCCCGATTCACGCTGCGGAGCCTCGAAATGCAGAAGACCACAAGGCCGCTCGCGACATGCGGTGCCTGCAGTTTATGGCTTGTTGTGCTGACGTTCGCCTGCGGCGACCCCAGCGTTGCCGCCGCCGAGCCGACGTTCCCCCAGGACGCGCACGGCGAGTGGCACGTGCTGCTGGGCGTGCCGGCGACGCACGTCGGCATCGCGGACGAGGACACGGGACTGATCGGGGGCCGGGTGACGATCGAGGCCGATCGGCTCACGCTCCTGCCGCCGGGAGACCGGCAGCAGCCGCTGCTCACCGCCGACTGCAAACTGCTGTCGGAGCAGCGGGTCGATGAGAAAAAGCGGCCCCGGCCCGGTCGCGAAGCCGAGGCCACGCTCTCCGGCGCGTTGAAGGATGCACGGCGGCTGGTCTGGGTCACCTCGGTGCTGGGCGTGATGCACGTCAAGATCCTCGCCACCCAGCCCTCCGCCGGCAGCCGCTACGAATCCGACGCGTGGGGGCCGGGGGCCGACACGCTCTACCTGGTGTTGCGTCGGCAGCCGGTCCCGCCTCTGTCGAAGCACGACGCGGCGGCGGACCGCAAGCGGATCGTCGGCAAGTGGACGGCGCTCGCCCATTACGACGACGCGTTCCTGAAAAACCCGCGGCTGCACGAAAAGCGGACGTTCGCGATATCCGCCGAGCGGATCGACGAATTGAACGCCAAGGGTGAACCCGTCCCGCCACCCGTCGGGTTTTGGGGAGCCTACAAGATCGCCGAACCGGCCCATCCCTTCGGTGGCATCGATTTGCAACTGGAAAGTTGGGCCGGCGGCGGCGCGGGCCTGATGGGCCGCACCCCGAGCTTGTATGCCTTTTATGGGGACGACCTGCTCTCCATCGCCTACAACGAAACCGACCGGCGACCGGAGGAGAAACGGACGCGGTGCGAGAAACTTCGTTCCGACGGCAACCTCAATCTGTTCATCCTCGAGCGGCTCCCCAATCCACCCGCCGCGACCGCTGCACCGGCCGCACGCTGACTGCCCGCAGAGCAGTCGGACGCGATAGTAACCGGTTGGTCGACCTCCAGGAGCCGCTGCCGACCGCCCCCGCCCTTCGGGCGGGGGCGGCAAAACGGGATGCGTTCCGCGGGGGGGAGCCCCGTGCGTTCGACTGCCATCAGGCCCAGCCGAAGACGCTCCTCGGACCGTGAACACCCGGCGCATCCCCCCGAGCCGCCGGGGGTTCTGCGACGTGATAAACTAGTGCTAGACTTTTTCGGAGCTGATCCGAAGGCATCTGCTGCGTTCCTCGACGAGGTTCCCCTTCGATGCCCGACCGTTCGGCAATCGACAAGGCGGCGCGACTATTTTGCTGCTTGGCCGCGGCCGCCGCCTGCCTGGGCGGCCGTGCCGACGCGAGCGATGCGGCCGCGGACTTCGCCCGTCATGTCGCCCCTTTCGTGCAGCGGCACTGCGTACAGTGCCATGGCGACACGAAGCAGGAAGGCGACGTCCGGCTCGACGGCAGGCCGCCCGACTTCCAGGACGCCGCGACCCGCAAGACCTGGGAGCGAGTCTGGGGGGTGATCGCCTCCGGGCAGATGCCTCCGCAGGAAGTGCCGGCGCCCGGCAGCGACGAGATGATCCCGGTGCTCGACTGGATTCGCGAGCAGGCGGCCAGCGCGGAATCACTCGCCCGGCGTGACGGCGGCGGTGGCAACGGCGTGCGCCGGCTCACGTCGCGGGAGCAGGTCCGGGTGTGGAAGGACCTGCTCGACCTGCACTACGCGAATCATCAGCCCGACCTGCTGCGGTTTCTGGCGCAGGATCCGCGGAGCGAGCATTTCATCAACCGCGGCAATGTGTTGTTGATGCAGAACGAGCACGTGCAGCGTTCGCTCGACCTGGCCGAGCGACTGCTCGAGACGGTGCTTCCCGAACCCGATGATTCCGCCGCCATCACCTGGACGATCAAGCCGGCGATGATCGCGGACCACCCCACGCAGGTTCGCAAGTTTTATCAGGACGCTGAGAAAATCATGCACCTGGGGCCGACGCTGACGTTCCCGGCGGATGGACGGAAGCCGGACGACCCGCAGGCCGCCGTCGAAGTCCGTGCCGGGTGCTGGCCCAACGAGGACCGCAGCGGGTTGGTGCTCAACCCGATCTACCGCACGCGGGTGCGTGCCTGGGACGGCATCATTCTCCGGTATCCGCAGCCCGTCACCAAAGGCACGGTGCGACTGGTCATCCGTGCCCGGGCGGAACTGCCTCCCGGCGAGACAGCGCTCCCGACCCTGTCGCTGGACAGCTTCTTCCGCCCTAACAATCAGTTGAAGCTCGAGGGCCCCGTCGGGAAGCTGCCATATCACACGATCTGGTCTCTCGCCGAGCTGACCGTGCCGCGGGAGACGACGGATCTGACTGTCGAGATCCCGCTCGAGCTCACGGCGATCGACTTTGCCGCGCTGAACAGCGGTAAAGACTCTGGCCTGTGGCTGTTGCTGCGGAACATGGCGGTGCCGTCGCGGGTTCCCATGCTCACGCCCGGTGAGGAGCAAAAGCGGCTGCAGGCCGAGGGAAAGTGGAAGCCCGCGTCCGCGCGGCCGCCGAAAGGAACGCCCGGCTGGTCCTATTACTTGAACGACATCGAAGACGGGCCCCGGGTGGTGGTGGAGCAGATCTCGCTGACCGTTCATCACCGCGAACCGGACGATCAAAACCGGGCCCGCCGCGTGGTCGGCACAGCCGGCCCTGCGGAGATCCGAGCATTCGCCGAGCGGGCGTGGGGGCGGCCGGTCGGCGAGGACGAGATCCAGCCCTACCTGACCCTGCGGGCCACACAGGCCAAGGCGATCGGCGAACTGCCGGCCCTGCGGCAAACCCTGGCCGCCATCCTGGTCGATCCGGAGTGCCTGTACCTCTCCGATCGCCGCAACGACAAGCGGCTCCAGCTGATCGATCTCAGCCGGCGGCTGGCGATCACGCTCTGGGGCAGCGTGCCCGACGAGAGGCTCAAGTCCTTAGCGGCCTCCGGCCGGCTTGCCGAGCCCGTCGCGCTGCAGAGCGAGATTGCCCGCATGATGGCCGACGAGCGGTTCATGTGGTTCACCGATGAGTTCTGTCGGCAATGGCTGGGGCTGGACGCCATCGCGGGCATGGAGGGCCAGTGGGCCCGGCCACCGCAGGTGGATGCCAGTTCCAACCTGCGAAACATGGCCCTGCAGCAGGCCTTGATGGAGGAGCCGTCGAGGTTCCTCCATGATGCCCTGACCCGCAATCGCCCCGTGAGCCATCTGGTGGCGCCCGATTCCCTGGTGCTCAACGCGCCGCTGGCCGAGTTCTACGGGGTCGAAGCGTCGATCGCCGATGGCTGGCAGCGGGTGGCTCAAATCCCCGCCGACCGACTGCACGGCATTTTCAGCATGTCGGGCCCGATCGCCGCGGCCTCGCGTGAGGAGAAGGAAGCCCAGATCTACCGCGGCACCTACATGCTCGCCCGGCTGTTCGGCGTCGAGGTGGGCACGCCGCCGGCGAGCGTTCCCACGCTGCAGACGCTGAATGCCGACAAGGCGTTCAGCAAAAAGTCGGTGCGCGAGAAACTACAGATTCATGTCGAGCGGACATGTGCGGTGTGCCATCAGAAGATTGATCCGCTCGGCTTTGCCTGGGAGCAGTTCGACCAGTATGGCAAGGTGCAGAAGTCAGCCGACGGCACCCCGAAAAAGGTCGATTCCTCGGGCAAGCTGCCCGATGGCCGCCCGTTCGCCGACCTCGACGCCATGTGCCGCCTGCTGCTGGAGCGTTCCGAGAGCCACAGTTCGTTTCCACGGGCGTTCGTCCGGGCGGTCGCCAGCTACGCCTGGGGACGGGAACTGACGCTCCTGGACGAGCAGCGCATCGACCGTCTGCTGGGCGACGGCGATCCGCTCCTGGCGGACCTACTGACGGCGGTCTTCGTCGACGATCTTCAACACCAAGGACAATGACGATGCTCACCAAAAGGGAATTTCTCCAGTGTGCCGGCGCCGGCCTGGCGCTCCCGTGGTTGGAATCGCTGACCCCGGCCCTCGGCGGTCCCGTCGCCGCGGCCGCGAAGGCCAAGCCGGCCCGCTGCGTGTTCATCCATATTCCCTTCGGCGTCAACATGTGGCGCTGGTTCCCCAAGGCCTTTGGGCCGGGGGCCGATCTCGGTGCCACCCTCGCGCCGCTGCAGCACCTGGTCGACCGGGTGACCGTGTTCTCCGGGCTGCGGCAGAAGAACTCTGGCGGCCATGGCGAATCGGGCCTGTTCCTCACCGGCAATCCAAACTTCGGCGGCGGCAAGCTGCCGCTGACGGGCAACACCATCTCGGTCGATCAGCACATCGCGGCGGCCCGCGGCCATGAGACCAGCATCCCGTCGCTGGTGCTTTCGGTGGCCGGCGGGCAGGACACGGTCTCGTGGGACGCCTCCGGCACGGCGATGTACGGGCTGTGCGACCTGCCTCTCATCTACGAGAAATTGTTTGGCTCGCCGCAGGTCTTGGCCCGGGGCCAGCGGCACCAGAGCATCCTCAACGTGGTCGGTGGCAAGATGCAGCGGGTGTCGCAACACCTCGGCAAGGAAGACCAGCGGCGGCTGTCGCAATACGCCGACGCCGTTGCCAGCGTCGACGCGCAGTTAGTTCGTGATCGCGCCTACTACGAGGGTGAGGCGCAGAAGTTCGCCGCCACGGCGCCCGGGCTGGCGCTGAACGCCAACAAGCTCGACAACATCGGCCGTGAGGCCTACATCGACACGCTCTACGACCTGGCGGCCTTGTCGCTGCAGAGCGACCGCACGCGGATCATCACGATCGAGAGCCCGTTCAGTCAGGGGACTGCGATCTTCAATTACTATCCCGATCTGCTTCCCAAGGGCCAGAAGGGGCAGATGATCTGGCACCAAAGCGGCCATAGTCTGAGCGTGAGTAACGAGGCCGACACCCCGCTGCACGCCGAATACCTGGCGAACATCGACCGCTATTGGGTGGGCAAGCTGGCCCGCTTCCTCGACCGCCTGGCGGCCATCGACCACGACGGGGCCTCGTTGCTCGATCACACCGTGGTGATGTTCGGCAGCGGCATGTCGTGGGGCAACCACAACCCGGACCACCTGCCGCTGTTGATCGCGGGGGGCTCGAAGCTGGGCATCAGGCATCAGGGCCACGTCGGCTACAACGACCACGCTCCGGCCGACGCCCAGCGGCCCAAGACGAACGCCAGCGACCTGCTGCGGACGATCAGCGAGGTCTGCGGCGTGCCGGCCCCGGGCTTCGGCGAAAGCACCCGGGTGATCGACGAACTGCTCGGCTGAACCGCGTCACGGCGCCGCGTCGAGCGCCAACAGCCGGCCCGCCGTGCGAAACACCATTCGATCGCCCACGATCGCCGGCGTCGCCCGGCAGGTCTCGCCGAGCGGCACACGGCCCAGCACCTCGAACGAGTCGCCCCTCCGGATCGCCACCGCCTCCCCGTCGGCCGACACGTTGCGGATCGTGTCGCCGACCGCGATCGGCGAGGCTGAATAGGTGCCGCCGACTCGGCCGCGCCAGACCGTTTCTCCCGTGGCGGCCCGCACGCACGTCACGACGCCTCGATCACCCCACAGATACATGAACTCGTCGACGACGAGCGGCGTCGGCACGTACGGGGCGATGCTGCGATCGAGCGTGTAGGCGATCTCGGGCTCAGCGCCGGCGCCGGCCGGTGGCCGCACCGCCGCCAGCAGGTTGTCGCCGCCGCCGTCGCCACTGGTGCCGATCACGAGCGGTCCGGCCAGGATCGGCGACGACACCGTCCGTTTTGGAAAGCACTTCTGCTCCCACAGCAACCGGCCGGTGAGGCCATCGACCGCGGTGACCCCGTGGGCCATGCTCGTGATCAACACGAGCGGCGATGCGGTGGCGGCGCCGTCGACGACGAGCGGCGTGGCATACCCCGCCTTGGCAGACTCGCGGGGCAACCGCCAGCGTTCGGCACCCGTCGCTGCATCGACCGCGACGATGGCGCTCTTGCCCTCCTGATCGATCGACACGACCAGCAGGTCACGGCACACGGCCGGCGTGGTCCCGAAGCCGTGCTCCCCCTCGTAGCCGCCCAGGTCCACGTGCCACCGCGGTTCGCCGGCGTGCGAGAAGGCCTCCACGCGGACTCCGTCGCGGGTGCCCCAGACCCAGTACACGCCCCGGGCATCGGCCGCCACGGACCCCGAGGCCGAACTGTTCTGGGCGTGGTGCCGCTCGATCGGTCCCGGCAGGGCGCGGGTCCAGAGGAGTTTGCCGTCGGCCAGCGCATGCGCCGTCACGAACCGCCGGCCAGCCGCCTCGTCGGCCGACGCCGTGTAGATCCGGCCGTCCAGCACGACGGGCGACGCATTGCCCGCCCCGGGCAGAGCGGCAGTCCAGGCCCAATCGGATTCGGCCCACGTCACGGGGAAACGCGTCCCGCCCCCCTGCCCCGCGCCGTCGGCCCCCCGCCAGCGCGACCAGGGATTGGGATCTCCGCCCGACGCGGCGGCCATGGTGGCCGTCAAACAAATCACCGCGAACAGCATCCGGCTGAGCGGGCCCAGCAGACTGTGGAACAAGGCTGCTCGAGCAGGATGCGAGGAATGCCGACCAGGGAAACCCTCGGCGGTTCCACCGGTCGGCCCAGTGGACAAAGGCCATGGAGGGCTTTGTCCACGGACAGCGGAGGGCGAAGTCATATTCAAGACATCACCTCGTGCAACGTCCGGCGGCTCTCCCCGAATCCTTTCGCGTCGACTCCCATTTGTTCAGAAATCGTCCGCAGGAGATCCGACATCATGACGCTTTCGGGGCCGAGCTTGGGCCCCGTGAGGTAGTTCTTTTCCTGGGGAACGGCTTTCTTCTGGCCGTTGAACGCCAGGTGGCGGCCATGCACGAACTTCAGTCCCTCGCCACCCGCCAGGAGGAGCGGCAGGTTGTGGCTGCGGTGCGAAGCCGGCCACGACATGCCGCTGCCGTAAAGGACTGCCGTCCGATTCAACATGTCGTGACCGCCTTCCCGGGTGGATTGCAGGCGGTCGAGGAACTTCGCCAGCCGCGCCGTCCACCAGGCATCGTATTCGCTCAGGATGGCGTATTCCTTCACTTTCTGATCGGGTGGCTCGTCACCGGTGCTGTGCCCGACATTGTGCCAGGAGCCGCAGGGAAGGTTCTTCAGGGGTCCCACGCCCTCCGACTCCGTGGTCGCGAAACTGACCACGCGGGTGCTGTCGGTGCGTAGGGCGAGGTAGATCAACTCGAACATCGTGTCCATGTACGCCGCATAATCGAGGGGCTTGTAGGGATCGGCCTGCAGCTTCAGCCGTGCCTCATCCATCACGTCGGCTTTGGCTGCCGCCTGCCAGGCGATATCGGCCTGCACCCGCTTTTCGACGGCGCGGACGGAGTCGAAATACTCGTCGAGCTTTCGCTCGTCGCCCTTGCCCAACTCCTGCCGCAGGCTCTTGGCCTGGGCGGCGACGAAGTCCAGGACGCTGGCGCGACGCGGCAGCCGGTCCCGATTGGCGACGCCCACGAGCTCGGCGAAGATCGCGGCCAGGTCATTGTCAGCCAGCACCGGCTCCCCCTGGCGGTCGAAGGAGATCGTCCTCCTTCCTCCCGAGCCGCCGACCACCATGCTGGACCAGCGGGTCTGCTTGCCGACCGATTCGGCGATGTGCTGGTCGATCGAGATCGAACTCCGCGTCACCGCCCCCTTGCCGGCCGTGTAGTTGGCGTTGGCCGTCAGCCACACACCCAGCTCGCCATGGCCGCCGCCGGTCGTGTGCTGCAGGCCGGAAAAGACGGTGAACCGCCTCCGTAATTCGGCCAGGTTCCGCAGCGGCGGCGTCAGCTCATAGTCCTCACCCGTCGTTGCAGGATGCCACTCCCACATGTTGACGCCGTTGGGAACGCACACGAACACGGCCCGCATGGGCGGACTCGCGGCATCGGCCGCCGTGGCAAACCGTTCGAGCATCGGCAGCGTGAGGCTCACGCCGCCGGCCGCGAGAAATTCACGACGCTTGAGGGGCATGTGGTTCATGTCAGATCCTCCTGGCTACTTGTTCCGGAACGGTTCAGAGAGCACCATCGCGGCCAACAGGTCACGCAGACCGACAGCGGTCCGCCCCGTGGCCAATGCCATGGACCGCAGATGTTTTTCATCACCGTGGTCGAGACTGCGGCCGAGCACGTAGGCGTAGAGTCGGCGTTGGAATGCGTCGGTGAAACGCGGCATGGTCGCGGTGGGCTCGATCAGCAGCCGGCGAAACTCGTCCATGTCGGCGAACGGGGTTTTGTCTGGCAGGCTTCCCTTGGTCGCTGCCGCGATCAACGTTCCATCCTTGCCGCGCCGCATCTGGCCGAACATGTCGTACTGGTCCCAGACGAATCCCAACGGGTCGATCCGCTGGTGGCACACGGCACAGGTATTGACGCTCGAATGAGCCTCGACATGCATCCGCGGCGTCAACTGGCGAAGCTTCTTGTCATTGTTCAGTTGCACGTCGAGTGGCTGCACGTTGCCCGGCGGCGTCGGGATGTCGATGCCGAGAATGCGTTCGACCAGATAGACGCCCCGGAGGATCTCCGCCCGTTCCCTCCCGTGCGATGCGGCCGCGATGCAGCCCGCCTGCGTCAGCAGCCCGCCGCGCCGCTCCGCGGGCGCCGGCACGGTGCGGAAATGGTGCCCCGACACGCCTTCCATCCCGTAGAACCTGGCCAGGCGGTCGTTCACGACCACAAAATCGGCGTCGACGAACGCCTCGATCGGCCCGTTTCGCCGGAGCATTTCCTGGAAAAATCGGGGAGGTTCGTCGGCCAGGTCTCGCCGGATTGCCGTTTCATAGAACGAAAGGTCTTCCTTATCGTCGATGGTCGGTCGCGTGAACGTGCGCGGCTGGAGATGGATCACGGTATCGAGGCGGAGCCACTGGCGGACGAAATCCCGACAGAACTCGTAACTCCGCGGATCGTCGAGCAGGCGGTTGAGCTGACGTCGCAGCTCGTCCTCGCGCAGCAGGCTGCCATCGGCGGCGTGGGCACGGAGCTCTTCATCGGGGCAGGTTCCCCACGCCAGAAAGGACAGCCGAGAGGCAATTTCCCACGCCGTCAAAGGCCGCTGCTGAACGTCTTTCGGCTCGACCAGATAGAACATCGGCGGCGAAATCAGCGCGGCGACGACCGCCAGCTTGTACGCCGCGAGAAACGGGCCTCCGCGTGCCCGCTCGGCGTCATAAAGACCCAGATACGCCGCCATTTCGCTGTCGCGGACCGGCCGGCGAAACGCTCGTGCGAGCATGACCTCGAGCGACTCGCGGGCGCGGTCGCGGTCGGTCTGCCCCGCCGTCGCGGAGGCCAGCAGGTCCGGCGAACGAGAGGGCGATCCCACGACTTCCACGGCCAGTGAAGTCAGGATCAATTCGTTGCGTGGTGGCAGCGGAAGCTCGTGCTCCTTGCGGTGATCGCCGTTCTCGCGTGGCGTCGGGTACGAGAGTGCGGCGGCGTTGTCGATCTGCACACTCAGGTGCCCGTCGCGACGAATGCCTTTCCAGTCGGCGCTGACGAGGGCCAGCGGCACTTCGAGGACGTGTTCCACAGGCTCGTCAGCGGACGCCGTGACGACCATTTCGGCAACTGGCACCGCGACCTTTTCGCGGGTGATGCTCACCCGGAGCACGGGACTGGCTTCCCCTGCCGGAACGTTGCCGCCAGCCGTCGCCCGGATTCGCAACACGCCCCGGTCGGCAACCCGCGGCATTTCCAGGATCAGGCATTCCGCGGGGAGGTCGATGAGCCGGGGGTTTGGCTGGAGCACGACCCCGCGCTCGGAGTCGAGCCGTGCGGCCGCCAGCCGGCCGCGTCCTTTCCCCGGGGCGATCCAGCGGCCCGTCAGTTTCAGCGTCGCCTTCTCGCCGTCCCGTGCCCCTGGAATGTCGAGTTTCAGGGCTGGATTTGGGTTCGTCAGCTTCCCCTGGAATGCGGCCGCGTATTCGCGGAGGTCGATTTTGTAACTGACCGGGGCGGAATCCTCGGCGTCGGGCAAGGCCACATCGACGAGCTGCTCGGCGAGATCGAGACTCCGCCGCAGCAGGAGCGGCTGAGTCGTTTGCAGGTTGCTGTCGTTGCTGAACCCGTCGGCACCGGTGTCCTGTGCCAGTCGTGAACTCAGATCGACCGCGAAGTGCGGGAACGACATCCCGAGCGTGTCCAGCGCCGCGTTCACGTATTCGCGGGGCGTCAACCGGCGCAAGGCCCTGCGGCCGATGCCGCCGCGGGTGACGGTGGCGGCCCGGCCTGCCGCGTCGTCGATCCAGGCCAGCACGTTCGTCAGTTCGTCGGCGGTGGGCCGTGGCCGGCCCTCGGGAGGCATCTGCCCCTGCGCGATCAGTTGCTTCGCGGTCAGCCATCGCTCGGCCTGATCCCGATCGACCAGATCGGGCATCGGCCCGTCGAACCGGACATCCGACTCCTGCTTATCGGGCCCGTGGCAGGCGACGCAGTGCCGCTTGAGAAACGGCACGACCGTGTCGGCATAGGCCGACTCATGCTGCTGCTGCGCGGAAGCCGGATCGACAGCCAGCAGGGCCACGCACAGGAATCCCAGGGTGTGCCGTCGCGCCATCACTGCTCATGCCCCTCGGGTGTCCCGCCGCCGGACGGACGGGCATCGTCCGCCTACGATCCCATTCGCCTGGAAAGACACCGCGGCATCTTCCAGTTGGTATCGCATCGGAAGCCCCTGAACATCAAACTTTTCCCATATTCCCGTCGAAAGTGGAGTCTTTCTCGGCACGGTCCTGATACACCTATACTATAGTCTTCCGGCGGAAGATTTCAGCCGGTGCACCGGAATCGAACGCTGGCAGGGGGCTGCAGGGCGTCCGGCGGCACTTTTTGATCGACGTTCGCCGGCGGCTACGGCCCGGCAAACACCTCACCCACCATGAGCCGGCGGGCGGTGCGGTAGACGCGGGCCGAGATCGCCTGCCAGCCATCCGGTGTGCGTTGGACGACGGCGGAGACCGGCAGGACGCCCGACGGGTTGGCGACGCGGATGTCCGCACTGCTCGCCCGGGCCAGGGCATGCGGGACGGAACCGACCAGCCGCGTCGCGACGGCCACGCACATGGCTCCCGTCAGGGTCACCGCGCGGTGGCATTTTTCCATGGAGATGATGCGGACGGAGATCTCGGCGGCGTCGGCCGCAAGCCGCTCGCCACCGATGGTTTCAAAGTCCGCCGGCGGACCGACCATGGCGATTTTCGGGTTCGCCAGCCCCACCTCCTCCGGCGATCGACCCAGCCCCATCCGCACCCCACCGGCCCGGCGAAGGCGGTCGAGCAGGGCCATGAGGCGTCCATCGCGCTCGATCTCGGTCGGACTCGCGGTGACGGAACCGCCGACGGCGCGGGCATCCACGAACACCACCGGGTTGGTGGCATCCACCAGCGAGACGGTGAACCGGCCATCGCCCGGCAGGTCGATCTCGTCCGTGGGATTGCCTGTGGGGAGCAGCGCCAGGCAGACCGAGCCGCCCGGGTCGAGAAAATCCATGCGGATGCAGCCGCCCGTGCCCGCCACCCCGGCGATCGCGAAATCGCCATGCTCGACCGGCTCGCCCCCCGCCACGGCGAACGTGGCGTGGCAGATCTGGCTGGTGTTGGTGAGGAAGATGCGGACACAGACCTCACCATCGTCCGGAGCGGGCACGAGCCCGCGGTCGATCGCGAACGGACCGACGGCCGAGGCCAGGTTGCCGCACGTGGCACCGTAATCGACGACCGGGCGGTCCACCGCCACCTGGGCGAAGGTGAAGTCGACGTCGGCATCAGCGCGGGTGGAGGGAGCGATGAGCGCCGCCTTGGAAACCGACGACAGGCCCCCGCCCATCCCGTCGAGCTGGCGACCATACGGATCCGGACTGCCGAGCACGCGGAGCAGCAGGGCGTCGCGGGTGGCGCGGTCGTCGGGCAGGTCACGGGCGAGAAACATCACGCCCTTGCTGGAGCCGCCGCGCATGAACACCGCCGGGATGCGTCGCGTCATCGGAGTGCGCCTTGGGAAAGGGAAGGGGGTGCCAGGAGGTCGCGGAGCACGCACGGGAGGATGCCGCCGGAGCGGAAAAACTCCCGCTCCTCGGGCGTGTCGAGGCGGACGCGGACCGGAACGGTGCAGCAACTGCCATCGAGCCGGTGGACGGTCAGGTCGAGCAGCCGGCCCGGCTCATGGGCCGTCGCCAGACCGTCGAACTGATAGGTCTCGGAGCCGTCGAGGGCGAGGGACCGGCGGGTGGCCCCGGCGGTGAACTCCAGCGGCAGGATCCCCATGCAGACGAGGTTCGTGCGGTGGATCCGCTCGAAGCTCTCGGCCAGCACGACGCGGACACCGAGCCAGAACAGGCCCTTGGCGGCCCAGTCCCGCGACGAGCCCGCGCCGTAGTCCTTGCCGGCGATCACCAGGGTCGCCTCGCCACGCGCCCGGTACGCGTTGGCGGCGTCGAAGATGGACAGCACCCGCCCCTCGGGCATCAGGCGGGTGAAGCCGCCGGGGTTGTCCGGTGCCATCTCGTTCCGCAGCTGGACATTGGCGAACGTGGCCCGCATGCCCACCTCGTGGTTGCCGCGGCGGGTGCCGTAGGTGTTGAAGTCGGCCTCGACGACCCCATGCCCCCGCAGATACTCACCGGCCGGGCTCTTGGCGTTGATGGCGCCCGACGGAGAAATATGGTCGGTGGTGATCGAGTCACCGAGGATCGCCAGGGGCCGCAGGCTGGTCCGATCGGCGAGCATCTCCGGCGGGGTGTCGAAGTAGGGCGGGCGGCGGAGATAGGTGCTCGACTCGTCCCACGGATACGTCGCCGCCGCGACCGCCGGGCCGCCGCTCCAGGCGTCGGCATCGGCCACGAACGCCTCCGCCCAGGCCTGGAACAGTTCCGGGCGGACGGCGGCCCGGACCACTTCGTCGATCTCCGCGTTCGTCGGCCAGAGGTCGCGGAGGAAGACGGGCCGGCCATCGGCGTCGACCGCCAGCGGCTCGGTGGTGACGTCGATCGTCATCGACCCGGCGATCGCATACGCCACCACCAGCGGCGCCGAGGCGAGGTAGTTGGCCCGACAGTTCGGGTGGATGCGGGCCTCGAAGTTGCGGTTGCCGGAGAGCACCGCGGCACACACCAGGCCGTGCTCCTCGATGGCCGCCCGGATCGGCCCGGCCAGCGGCCCCGACATCCCGTTGCAGGTCGTGCACCCGAAGCCGATGACGTTGAACCCCAGGGCGTCGAGGTCGGCTTGAAGGCCCGTGGCTCGCAGATATTCGGCCACGACCCGCGACCCGGGCGCCAGCGACGTCTTCACCCAGGGCCGCGGCCGCAGCCCGCGCTGCACGGCCCGGCGGGCGACCAGCCCGGCGGCCACCATGCCGGCGGGATTCGACGTGTTCGTGCAGCTGGTGATCGCGGCGATGACGATGTCGCCATCGCCCAGCGCATGATCGGCCCCCGACACCGGGTGCCGTTGCTGCGACCGGTCTGGAGAGCGGCGGTAGTCGTGCTCCAGGGCGGCGGCGAAGGAGCGGGCGACGTCGGGAAGCGGGACGCGATCCTGCGGCCGGCGGGGCCCCGCGACGCAGGCGACGATCGCGGCCAGGTCGAAGTCGACGACCCGGTCGAACTCCGGCTCCGGGGTGTCGGCCTCGCGCCACAAGTGCTGGGCCCGCATGTACGCCTCGACCCGCTCGCAGTGGTCGGCGGTGCGGCCGGTGAGCCGCAGGTATTCCAGCGTGCGGCGGTCCACCGGGAAATAGACGCACGTGGCGCCGTATTCGGGTGCCATGTTCGCGATCGTGGCGCGGTCGGACAGCGACAGGTCGTCGAGCCCCGGACCGGTGAACTCCACGAAGGCGTCGACGACGCCGACGGCCCGCAGCCGCTCGGTCAGGGTGAGGACCAGGTCGGTCGCGGTCACACCCTCCCGCAGCCGGCCGTGGACCCGCACGCCGACGACGGCCGGGAGCGGGAACGCGAGCGGCCTTCCGAGCATCGCGGCCTCCGCCTCCAGCCCGCCCACGCCCCAGCCGAGCACGCCCAGGGCGTTGATCATCGGCGTGTGACTGTCGGTGCCGACGAGCGTTTCCGGATAGATCCAGGGCAGGCCGCCGTCCGCGGCCGCGGCCGCTGCGTCGGTCGCGACGACGTGCGCGAGATGCTCGAGGGCGAGCTGGTGAAGGATGCCCTGACCCGGAGGGATGACGCGGAGCCGCTCGAACGCCCCAGCGCACCAGCGGAGGAAGTGAAACCGCTCGTGGTTCCGCTCGCGCTCCAGGGCTTCGTTGCGACCGCGGGCATCGGCGGAGCCGGCGAACACCGCCATCAGCGAGTGGTCGATCACGCAGTCGACCGGGACGACCGGGTTGACCGCCCGCGGGTTGCCGCCACGCTCGGCTACCGCGTCACGCAGGGCGGCGAGGTCGACGAGCAGCGGCACGCCGAGCAGGTCCTGGAGGAGGACGCGCGACGGGCGGAACCGCACCGTGCACGGCTGCCGCTGCACGAAGGCGGCGAGCCCCGCCTGCGCCTCGGGGTCGGTGGCGTTTCGCCAGCCATTCTCCAGAAGCACGCGGAGCGAGACGGGCCAGCGGCGGACCGCCGGCACATGCTCAGCGAGCTGCGGCAGGCTCACATAGCGGTACTCGCGGCCCTGCACGCGGAGGGTGCGAATCACATCAGGGAGTTCCATGACTGTCGGCCTCTCCGTTCATGCCGTGGATCGGCAGACGAACCGCGCGCCGGTCGCCTGACAGGCATCGAACCGCGGGCCGATCGCCGGCCCGGCCGAGAGGCGGTCACCGCCCCGGAGCACGCCCGCGCCGCCGAAGTCCCAGCGGATCCGGTCCCAGAAGAACAGCCGGATGCGAGCCACCGCCGGCAGGAACGAACGACGGGGCAACGGCCGACCCTCTTGGACCCGAAAAGACCGATCCTTACACTGCGTTCGATACGTTTCAGATCATAGGTTCCGGTCGTCCGGTCGCAAGCCCGGCTCGGGAGGCTGGCATGCCCGGTCGCTACGGAAAAGTTCGTCTCGAGTCCTGGGGACCGCAGGCGCTGTCGGTGGCGGTCGGCCTGACGGTGTGGGAAATCGCAGGCAGGCTCGTCTCAGCCGCGATCCTCGCTCCCCCGAGCCGCGTGCTTGCGCGGATGGCCGCGATGACGGCGTCGGGCGAACTTCCCGCCCTGCTGGCCGCCTCGTCGCTCCACATGCTGGCGGGCTTCGGACTGGCCGTGCTGGTCGCGGTGCCGATCGGCTTCTTGATGGGCCGTGTGCCGTGGGTGTCGCGGCTGCTCGATCCGCTCGTGACCGCCTTCTACTCGCTGCCCACGGTGGCGCTGGTGCCGCTGATCGTCATCTGGTTCGGGCTCTTCTATGCGGCCCGCGTCGCCCTGGTCTTCTGCATGGCCGTGCCGGACATGATCGTCGTGATGGCGGCCGGAGCCCGCGACATCGACCAGCGGCTCGTCGACGCCGGCCGTTCGCTCGGGGCCGGCTGGATGCAGCAGTTCCGCACGGTTCTCCTCCCGGCGAGCCTGCCGTTCGTCTTCACCGCGCTGCGGGTGGGGGCGGTGCGGGCCATCAACGCGATGATCACGGCCGAGCTGTTCTTCGCGGCCGTGAACCTGGGCGCCTCCATGAAAAAGGCGGCCAGTGCCTTCGACAGCGCCGGACTCTTGGCCGTGCTGGCCACGCTGTGCCTGGCCGGCCTGGCGGTGCAGGAACTGCTCCGCCTGCTGGAGACATGGGCGTCGCCGTGGCGTCAGGGGGTCGGGAATGGCTGAGTCGTCACCGTTCCGGTCCGCTGGGCGGCTCGGCTCGCTCGCCGGGATCGCCATCGCGCTGGTGGTGTGGGAGGTGGCCGGCCGGGCCGCCGGGTCCGCCCGGTTCGCCCCCTTCTCGGAGGTGGCTCGCGAGTTCCTCACCGTCCTGGGCGACGGCCTCACCCTTCCCGCCTTGGGGTCGTCGCTGCTGCAGATGCTGGTCGGATACGGCGCCGGACTTGCCGTCGGCGTGCCACTGGGCGTCCTCATGGGGCGGCAGGCCTGGGCCGACCGGGCCTTCCAGCCGTGGGTGAGCATGATGGTGGTCACGTCGACCGCGGCGCTCGTCCCGCTCTTGATCGTGCTCTTCGGCACGGGGTTCTGGTTCCGGACCGCCGTCGTCTTCCTGGCGACGGTGTGGTACGTGGTCATCACGACCTACCAGGGCGCGCGGGGGATCGATCCGCGGTATCTCGGCGCGGCGCGGTCGTTCGGCGCCGGCGGCTGGCAGACCTTTCGAATGGTCCACCTGCCGGCCCTGTTTCCGTATCTCATAACCGGCGCCAGCGTCGGTCTCGTGCATGCCATCCGGGCGATGGTGATGGCCGAGATGTACGTGCTCATCGGGTTCGGCGGAAGGCTGCAGCAGACGGGGCTCTCCATCTCGACCGCCCCGCTGCTGTGCTACCTGCTGCTGCTCATGCTGGTTGGTGTCGTCGCCACCGGCGGGTTACGCTGGATCGGCGGGCGGCTGGCACCCTGGTACGAGGAGGCCCGGGCATGAGAGGCCCGGGCGGGAGAGCAACGATGCGAATGTCTGCGTCCTCGAGCCGCCGCGTCCTGCTCCGCAACCTCGCGGGGGTTGCGGCGGGGGGCGTGCTCGGCCTCGGCGCGTGTCGCCGCGGCGACGAATCCGGAAGCCGGAGGATCGGCGTCCACACCGTGGGCTACACACTGGGCATCCAGACGCCGGCGATCGCCGCCTGGTCCGAATTGCTCGGGGAGGTGCCCGGCTACGGCCCGGCGAACATCACCCGCCTGGACCGGTTGCCGGTCATCACCCAGTCGATCATCTCCGGAGCCGGCGACATCGGTGACGGCGACATCCTCACGACGCTGCGGGCGATCCGGGCGGGGGCGGACCTGAAGATCATCGGCCTGTCGTATCATTCCACCGGCCTGGTGATCGTCGCCCACAAGGGCCGGGTGCCGACGGCCGCCGACCTGGCCGCCGAGGGCACGGTGGTCGCCATCAATTCCCGCGGTGACTTCACGCATGTCCTGCTGCTCAAGCCGCTGCAGGACGCGGGGGTCGATCCGGCGCGGCTGAACCTCCTGGAGATCGGCGGCTCGGGGGATCGGATGCGGGCCCTGCTGGCCGGCCGGGTGCATGCCGTGCCGGTCCACCTCGACCAGGCGGCCGAACTCCTCGCGCAGGGAGACTTCCACGTCATCATCGAGCCATGGCAGGTGTTTCCGGCGTTCCCCTGCGCGGTCCTCTTTTGCCGCGGCGCCTGGCTGGCCGATCCGGCGAACCGCCCGGCGGCCGTCGCGCTGGTGGCGGCGACGATGCGCGGCTTTCGCCGGGCCAATGCCGATCTCGACTGGTTCACCGACCGCTATCGCACCTATGCAACCCGCCCGGACAGGGAGAAGGTCGGTCCCGAAACCCTGCGGCCGCTGTGGGAAACGCTCCGCGACCGGGTGCGTGCCTGGCCGGAGCGGATGGAGCTGCTCACCCCGGAGGCGATTCAAGCCCTGGTGCCGTTCTTCCGCCAGGCCGACGCGCTCCCCGACGACGTCGACATCGAACAGGCGCTCGACATGACCGTTATGGACGACGCCCGGCGGGAGTTGGACCGCGATGCCTGAGGTGAAACTGGCGGTCCGCAACGTGTCCAAGGCGTTCCGCACGCCGACCGGCTCCTTGCCGGTGCTCGTGGACCAGTCGCTGAACGTCGGCGACCGGGAGTTTTTGGCCCTCCTCGGCCCAAGCGGGTGCGGCAAGTCGACGCTCCTGCGGATCATCGACGGGCTGGTCCAGCCGGACAGCGGGGAGGTGATCCAGGATGGAAGGAACGTCACCGGACGCACCGGGTTCGGCAAGGCGATGGTGTTTCAGACGTTCGACCTGTTCCCGTGGCGGACCGTGCTGGACAACGTCGCCTTCGGCCTGGAGGTTCGCGGCGTGGACCGGAAGACGCGGCACGAACGCGCCCGCCGGCTGATCGAGCAGGTGGGACTGGCCGGGTTCGAACGGTCGTTCCCGCGGCAGCTCTCGGGCGGGATGCAGCAGCGGGTCGGCATCGCGCGGGCCTTGGCCGTCGATCCCGACATCCTCCTCATGGACGAGCCATTCGGGGCCCTCGACGTCATGACCCGGGAGGTGCTGCAGGACGAGCTCCTCGGGATCTGGCAGCAGGATCGCAAGACCGTCGTGTTCGTCACACACGGCGTCGAAGAGGCGCTCTACCTGGCGGACCGGGTCGTGATCTACAGCCCCCGTCCCGCCCGCGTGTGTGCCGACCTGACCGTTCCCTTCCCAAGGCCGCGTTCCGAAGAGACCCGCTGGCTCCCGGCCTTCGCGGAGATGCGCCGCGAGATCGGGGAGATCCTCAAGCAGGCGGGGAAAGGCAGACCATGATGACGTTTGCGGCACCGGAGCTGACGGCCCAGGTCTTCGCCCGGCTCCCCGAGCGGTTCCGGCTGGCGGGGCGGCCGTCCGACTGGACGGTCGGCAAGGACCGGTCGGACCTGCACTCGTTCCTGGAAGGACCGGCCGTCGACCGGGACGGAAACCTGTACGTCGTCGACATCCCTTTCGGGCGGATCTTCCGCATCGGGCCGGATGGGTCGTTCGAACTGTTCGTGGAGTACGACGGCGAGCCCAATGGGCTGGCGATCCATCGCGACGGCACGCTGTACGTGGCCGACCACCGCCGCGGCCTGCTGACCATCGATCCCCGAACCCGCGAGGTCCGCACGCGGCTGGCCCGTGTCCGCCGCGAGGGATTCAAGGGGCTCAACGACCTGACGTTCGCCGCCAACGGCGACCTGTACTTCACCGATCAGGGGCAGACGGCGCTCCACGACCCGACCGGCCGCGTCTACCGCCTGTCGGCCACCGACGAGCTCACCTGCCTGATCGACAACGTCCCCAGCCCCAACGGCCTGGCGCTGGCGCCGGGCGACCGCCTCCTCTATCTCGCCGCGACCCGCGCCAATCAGATCTGGCGGATTCCCCTCCATGCCGACGGCAGTATCTTCAAGGTCAACCTCTTCCTGCAGCTGCAGGGCGGACTGACCGGCCCGGACGGGCTGGCCGTGGACGAGCAAGGCAACCTGGTCGTCTGCCACTGCGGCCTGGGGACGGTGTGGGTGTTCAGCCGCACCGGCGAGACCCTGTACCGGATCCGGTCGCAGACGGGCATCGACACCAGCAATGCCGCCTTCGGCGGGCCTGACAACCGCACGCTCTACGTCACCGAGTCGGAGTCCGGGTCGATTCTGGCGGTGCCGCTGCCTGTCCCGGGCCGGACGTTGTTTTCCCACGCCTGATTCCCGGCATTGCCCAGGAGAGTTTCATGTCCCTCGACTTCAAGACGCCCGACTTGTGCGACCGGCACGGCGACCGGGTGCAGGTCGTGCTGCCGATCTTCCGGCACTTCGGCGGGCGGAGGCGGTTTTGCGGGCCGATGGTGACGGTGCGGTGCCCGGCCGACAACTCGGTGGTTCGCCAGTGCATCGATGAGCCGGGCGCCGGCCGCGTGCTCGTGGTCGACGGCGGGGGCTGGCAGGGGAACGCGCTCCTCGGGGGACGGCTGGCGATGAAGGCGGCCGCCGGCGGCTGGGCGGGCATCCTGATCCACGGCTGCGTCCGGGACGTGGCGGAGATCGCCGCGGCGGACATCGGCGTCATGGCCCTCGCGGCCCACCCGCTGCGGACCGAGAAACGCGGCCTCGGGGAGCGGGACGTCGTCGTGGCGTTTGCCGGCTCCGTCTTCGAGCCCGGGCATTCCCTGTATGCGGACGAGGATGGCATCGTGATCGCCGCCGCGCCATTGCTCCCATGAGCGAGCCGCGCATCATCGTCGTGACGGGGGCGGCCCGGGGCATCGGCCTGGCCACGCTGGCGTGCTTCGCCCGCGACGGCGATACCGTCGTCGCGATCGACCAGGATGGTCCGGCACTCGACCGCGCCGTCGCGGAAGTCCGCGCCGCGGGCGGATCCATCGCCGGGCGGGTGGCCGACATCGGCAAGCCGGACGACATTCGGGATCTGTTCGCGCAGCTCGCCCGGGAGCACGGCCGGCTCGACGTGCTGGTGAACAATGCCGGGATCGTGGCCGCCGCGCCGGCCCTGGAAACGTCGCTGGCAGACTGGCAGCGGGTGCTGGCGATCAACCTGACCGGGACGTTCCTCTGCTGCCAGGAGGCCGGCCGCCTCATGGGTGTCCAAGGACGCGGGAGCATCGTCAACGTCTCGTCGCACTCGGCGATCCGCGGGAGCCACCGCCGGGCCGCATACGCCGCCTCCAAGGGCGGCGTCGAGGCCCTGACCCGTGTCCTGGCCGTCGAGCTCGCCGAGCGGGGCATTCGCGTCAATGCCGTGGCCCCGGGGCCGATCGAGACGCCGCAGGTCGCCACGGGACACAGCCCGGCGCGGCGGCAGGCCTGGCTCGATGCCGTGCCGCTGGCCCGCTACGGCACCGTCGACGAGGTCGCCGCCACGATCCGGTTTTTGGCCTCCGAGGCCGCTGCTTACATTACCGGCCAGGTGATCCGCATCGACGGCGGCTTCACGGCGGCCGGCCTCCAGTCGCCCGTCTGACCACCACCGGAACCGGATCAATGCCCCTCAGGAGATTTACGATGGCTCTTGCTCGCATCGCGGCCGCGATCGCCTTCGGCTGGTGGATCGTCACGGCCCCGTGTCTGGCGGCCGAGTCCCCGGTGTCGGGCGACCTGCGGAAGTGGCACCGCGTCACGGTCACGCTCGACGGCCCGCAGGCGGCGGAGCGCGGCACCCCCAACCCGTTCCGCGACTTCCGCCTCGTCATGACCTTCGAGCATGCGGCCACGAAGACGGTCCATACGGTTCCCGGCTTCTTCGCGGCCGACGGCCGGGCCGCCGAGTCCGGCGCCGAGCAGGGGAACCAGTGGCGGGCCCACTTCACACCCGATCAGGAGGGCGACTGGACCTGGCGGGCGGCGCTGCGGAGCGGCAAGGACGTGGCGCTGTCGGCGGATCCGGAGGCCGGGCAGCCGGTCGCCCTGGGCACCGCCCAGGGGCAGTTTCAGATTGCTTCCAGCGACAAGAAGGTGCCGGACTCCCGGGCCCGCGGCATGTTGCGGGCCGTCGACCAGCGGTATCTGCGGTGGGCGGAGACCGGCGAGTATTTTCTCAAGGGGGGCGCCAACAGCCCCGAGAACTTCCTGGCGTACGCCGATTTCGACGGCACGCCGCCCAAGCATCGTTATCGGCAGCACGAGATGGACTGGCGGGAAGGTGACCCGACCTGGGCCGCCGGCAAGGGCAAGGGGATCATCGGCACCATCAACTACCTGTCCTCCGTGGGGATGAACTCCCAGTATTTTCTCACCATGAACGTCAACGGCGACGGCGACGACGTCTGGCCCTGGGTGGACCGCGACGCGCGGGACCGCTTCGACTGCAGCAAGCTCGACCAGTGGGAGATCGTATTCCAACACATGGACGCCCGGGGGCTCCTCGTGCACGTCGTCTTCAATGAGCAGGAGTGCGACCAGTTGCTCAACGATGGCGAACTGGGCCCGGAGCGCCGGCTCTACTACCGGGAACTGGTCGCCCGCTTCGGGCATCACCTCGCGCTGACGTGGAACATCGGCGAGGAAACGACCAACACGCCGGCCCAGCGCGACGCCTACATCGACTTCATCCGGTCGATCGATCCGTATCGGCACCCGATCGTGGTCCACTCGTTTCCCGGCCAGTACGACCGCATCTACGATCCGTTGCTGGGCAACCGGAACTTCACCGGTCCGTCGCTCCAGCTCGGCGATCCGCAGTACGCCCATGGCGAAACGATCAAGTGGCTGGATCGATCGACCACCCGCGGCCGTCCCTGGTGGGTGTGCCTCGACGAGATCGGCCCCGCCCGCGACGGCCTCGTGCCGGACTCGGTCGATCCCGACCACGACGCCGTGAGGCATCGGGCGCTCTGGGGCCACCTCCTCGCCGGGGGCGGCGGGGTGGAGTGGTACTTCGGCTGGGGCCATCACAACCATGACCGGGCCCTCGAAGACTTCCGCACCCGGGAGAACATGTGGCGGCAAACCGACCACGCGCTGGGTTTCTTTCGCCGCCATCTGCCGTTCGACCGCATGTCCCACAACGACGGGCTCACGCAGTCGCCCGACGACTACTGCTTCGCGGACCCGAGCCGCACCTACGCTGTCTACCTGCCCCGGGGCGGCGAGACCGTGATCGACCTGGGGAGCAGCCAGGAGGCGTTCACCGTCGACTGGTTCGACCCGCGGAACGGGGGCGATCTGCGGCCCGACAAGCCGATCCGCGGACCGGGCTGGCAGACGATCGGCCCGCCCCCCGCCGATCCGCAGAAGGACTGGGTGTTGTTGGTCCGCGAGGTGCGGGCCGCGGACATCACCGGCCCCGGAAGGATCACCGGCTTTTCACTGATCGATTGCGATACGCATCAACCCGTGGCCGGCTTCGACCCCATCCCGCCCGACGCCGTGCTCGACATGGCTCGGCTGCCGAAGCGGCTGGCGATCCGGGTCAACACCGAACCGGGCCAGGTCGGCAGTGTGATCTTCGGCGGGAACAAGGCCGCCTACGACTCGACGGCGCCGTTCGCCTTCCCCCGCGACGTGAACGGGCGTTACGAACCCTGGAAGCTCGCCGCCGGTCGGCACGAGATCCAGGCCACCCCCTACGCCCAGGGCGCGGGCGATGGTGCGGCCGGCGAAACGCGGACCGTGCGTTTCGAGATCAAGAATCCGTGACGCGGGCCCGGGTCGACCGGTCGGCAGCGCCGCAAGCTCACGATATCCTAACAGAACGGGCCGCGGCCGGCGGCGGGCTGCCGCAGGCCATCGATGGTCCGCCCTCGGTACGCGGCGTTCATGGGCTTCCTGTCGAACCTGTTCGGCGGCTCCTCGCGGGTCGACCTGTGGAAGCGATTCGAGCGGCTGCGCGAGAGCCACTCCGGCACGATGTCCGCCTTCTACAAGGTGAAGGACATCCGCACCGGCACCGTCCTCGGCCTGAAGATCGTCGACAAGGCGAGGGTGGCCCCGGTCGAGTCCCGCTACAAGGGCCTCGGCAAGCCGACCGAGGGCGAGATCGGCAGCCAGATCACGGGGCCGAACATCGTGCGCACGCTGGAATGGGGGGTGTCCACCGCCGGCGAGCCGTTCGTCGTCACCGAGTTCATCGAGGGCACGCTGCTCCACGCCCTGCTGTCGGCCCAGCGGCCGCTGCAGCCGGGCCGGCGGATCGACCTCGTGCGCCAGGCCGCCGCGGCGGTCGCCGCCGTCCACGCGGCCGGCTTCGTCCACCGTGACATCTGTCCCCGCAACTTCATGCTCCGGCCCGACGGCCGCCTGGTGCTCTTCGATTTCGGGCTCACGGTGCCCGACAAGCCGGTGTTCCTTCAGCCGGGCAATCGCATCGGGACGCCGAACTACATGGCCCCGGAAGTCGTCCGCCGCCGCCAGGCCGACAAGCGGCTCGACGTCTTCTCGTTCGGCGTCACCGCCTATGAGATCTGCACGCTCCACTCGCCCTGGCCCCGTGGCTCGAGCGGCAACGCGGCCCTGGCGCACGACCAGCCGCCGGAGGACATCCGCCGGCATTGGCCCGAAATTCCCGAGCCGCTGGCCGCCGCGATCACCGCCTGCCTGGCGGCCGATCCCGACAGGCGTCCGCCGACGATGGACCGTTTTCTGGGCATGATCGCGAAACTGCCGGCCACCATCGCCTGAAAACCCCGCTGCCGGCGGACGACGAAAGGCTCCCTTGAACCGTGACCACGGCGTTCGTACCTTGGGAGGTTCCGCGGCGGCCCGTTCGCTGCACACCTCCCTGCCACCACTGACCACTGACTGAAGGATCGCCTGCCATGACGATGGACAAGAGCCTGCGGGTGCGGAAGGGCTCCTCGAGCGCCCGCGGCGTGCTGACTCGTGCCGAACGGATCGCCCGGCTGAAGGAGCAGGAGCGCTGGACCGAAGGCCGCAGCCCCCTCGGCCTCCCGAAGGTCCGCGTCATGAAGATGGCGATGAAGAAAAAGAAGAAGGCCAAGGACGAGGCCGCCGAGGGCGCCGCGGCCGCGAAGCCGGCCGCAGGGGCCAAGAAGAAGTAGTCGGCCCGCCGCCGAGCCGGGCCCGCGGCGGATGGTCAGCCAACGGCTCGTGCGGCCAATACCGCCGCGGCAGCCGCCCGGCCCGAGGCGATCACCTGCGGGATGCCGACGCCTCGATAGGCGGCCCCGGCGAGCACGAAGCCGCCGATCGCCCGGCCGCGTTCCTCGATTCGCGCCACGCGGTCCAGGTGGCCGACGTGGTACTGCGGCATCGCCGCCTGCCAGCGATCGATCTGCACGAGCAGCGGCTGGCCTGTCGCGCCGATCAGGATCGCCACCTCCTCGCGGGCCAGCGTCGTGAGGTCCGCATCGGACAGCCGGGCGGTTGCCGGGTCGAGCGCCCCGCCGACGAACACCCGCACGAGCACGCAGCCCGCCGGCGCCCGGCCGGGAAACTTCGCGCTGGAAAAGCTCACCGCCAACGCCCGCCGCCCTGCGGCCCGGGGCACCACCATGCCCGCCGCGTCGAGAGGATGCGCGACGCGGTCGCGTGGAAAGCCGAGCGACACGACCGCCGAGCCGGCGTATTCGATCGCCGCCAGATCGGCGGCAAGGGCGGCATCGACGGTGCCGACGAGACCCGCCGCCACCGGCGCCGGCACCGCGACGACGACCGCATCGGCCTCCAGCTGTCCGTGGACAAAGCCCTCCATGGCCTTTGTCCACTTGGCCGACTGGTGGAAATGCCCAGGGTTTCCACGGTCGGCATTCCTCACATCCTGCTCGGACAGACTTGTGCCACAGTCTGCTAGCGGCGGCAGGGCCGTGCCCGCGGCGACGAGCGGGATCAGCCACCGCCCGGATGCGTCACGGGCGAGCGGGCCGGCGGCTGCCGTGATGAACGCCACGCCGCGGTCGGCGAGCACCGCCGCCAGCCGCCGGGGCAGGACCTCCATGCCGTCGGCGAGCGTGACAAACTGACCGTAGCGGGCGCCCGCCGCCGCGGGGCCGGCACCGGCCTGCCGCAACCGGGCCCGTTCGCCTGCCCACAGGCTGCCGTGCGTTCGTTCCATCGCGAAAAAATCGGGACAGGCCGCCGCCATGCTCAGGCGGGCCGGGTCGGCCGTCCAGATGCCGGCGGCCAAGGGCTGCACCAGCCGCTCGAACGCCTGCCGGCCCAGCCGTCGCAGGGCGAACGACTCCAGCGATTCGTCCGTGGCCGCGGGATCGCGGGTTGGAATGAAAGGTTCCGCGAGCAGTCGCAGCCGTCCAGCCGGCGACAAGAGCGGGGTGCCGAGAATGCCATCGACGCGGCCCGGGGCCAGCAGGCGGAAGCCGGTCGGCGCCGGGACGGCCCGCCCAGCGTGCCAGATGAGTGCCCGTCGCACCCGTGGATCGACGCCCACGAGCTCGGCCGCGAGGCCGAGCCTGTGGGCGAGCTCCATTCCCTCGGGGCGGACGGCGAGGAAACTGTCGGCCGAACGCTCCACGAGCCATCCATCGCGCCGCGCGGTCGCGATCACGCCCCCCGGCCTGCCGGTGGACTCGACGACGGAGACGCGACACGCAGCGGCGGCGACGATCGCCTCCGCGGCGGCGAGGCCGGCCATGCCGCCGCCGATCACCACTACATGCTGCATCGTCGTGTTGCAGGGGGAAGGGAGGGCCACCGCGGCCCGCGCTGATCTGCCTGCCGGAAGTCTACCGCGGCCGCGACCGCAGGCTACGAAAAATAGGAAGCGTGGGCGGCCGTCGTTTCCCGCCGCAGTCTGCTCTGGACCGGGCGCAATGGGAAGCCTACCGTCCCTGCCGCGATCGGGCCGGATGCCCGGTGCTACGTTCTCGGAGGAACTTGTCGTGGCCATGCTGCGGAGCCATTCATCGCCGACATTGCACGCCTTCCTGCTCACCGCCTGCGTTGCGGCAGCCGTCGCCAACGCGGCGGAGCCGCAGTCGGGTCCGCGGACGCTGATGCGGCTGCCGGGCTGGGTTGACTCCGCCACCGAATCGGCACCCCAGATGGACACGCCGGCCGGTCGCCGCGCCGCACCGGCGCCGCTGGTCGATACCGCTTCCGCACCGGTGACCAACGCCGTCGGCCCGAGTGGCGGCACGGCGTGGAACGAACTCGTGCCGGTCGCGGCCGCCGACGGTCCGCCCGGCACACGGCAAGCCGCCCCGGCGGCACCGAAGCCGCCCCTGGTGCCGGAAACGAACGGGCTGAAGCGCTGGATCAACAACCGCGTCGCCCAACTGCCCAAGCCGACGGGTCTGATCGCCAAGCCGGTAGACCCACCGGCGCCGGCCGAGAAGGCCGAGCCGACGGCGACGCCGGCTGCCGCCAAAGCGGCCGCACCCGTGAACGCACCCGTGGCCGCGACCCCCGACGAGATGCCGACGCTGTCCATCGATCCAGCCAGTTTCCGCGGCGTCAATCCCGGCAAGACAACCCGCGCTGAACTGCTGGCGTCATGGGGCGCCGGCGAGGCCCTCGGCGGCGGCGATGGCACGACCGGCTTCGCGTGGAAGATCGAGCCCTTCGACCGGGTCGAGGTCGCGCTCGACGGTGACACCGTGGCCACGATCCTCGTGAAGCTCGCCGAACCGGTGCCGGTGACCGAGCTCGCCCGACAGCTCGAGATCGCCGACATCCGCACCGTGACGATCTTCGATGATCAAGGGGTTTCCATCGGCGAGGTGTATCCTGAGCGCGGCGTGATCTTGAGCGTGAAGCCCGGCACGCAATCGGCCACGGCGATCATGATCGAGCCGCTCGACCCCGAGTCGTTCGTGCTCCGCGCCGAGAGCGAGATCGAATCCTGCTCCGCCTACGCCGTCGCCGACCTCCAGTACGCCATCCAGATCGACCCCCAGCACGTGCGGGCGCATCGCCTCCTGCTCGGCATGACCACCGAGCAGGGCAAGTGGACGCAGGCAATCACGCTCGCGGAAACCGCCACGCGGCTCGATCCCGCCGACGCCTGGACCCAGCTCAAGTACGCGTCGGCCCTGCTGGCGCTCGACCGCCCCGCGGAGGCCCGGGCCGTCCTCATGGCCGTGAAGGCCCGCGAGAACCCGTCGCCGCTGGTGGTGGCCCAGGCCGAGCGGCTCCTGGGCCGCGTTGCCCTGGCCGGCGCCACGCCCGACCACCAGGCGGCGGTGCAGCACTTCGCCGAAGCGATTCGCCGTGCCTCGCCGCTGCTCGTCAAGCGAGCTCCCGCGGTGCAGACGGCCGCCCGCGAGGTGCTGCTCGACGCCCACCTGGGCACCGCCCTGGCCATCGCCCGCGGCACCTGGCAGCAAAAGGGCCGGGTGATCCCCAAGTGGATCTCGCGCAGCGAGACGATCGTCACCGAGTTCCAAGGAACCGACGTCGAACGGCACGTCCTCGAACTGCAACTGTGTCGCGGCGCCTTGGCGGCATCCGCCGGCTCGGCGGACGCGATCGAGCCGCTCCCCTGGGTGAAGCGCATGCTGGAGCTGCGCGACCGGATGGGGCAGACCGTCGCCGACCCCTGGCGGCGCCGGCAGATCGACTGGGAGACGGGGCAGGGGCTCGCCGACGCCCTCGCCGCCGCCCAGAAGCGCGGCGATGCCGCCGACCTGCTCGACAACGCAACGCTCACGGCGGCCTACCTGGAGCGCGGTGCCGAGCAGCGGGAGCTCACCGCGGCCGAGCGCAAGAAGATGGGCGAACTGATGTTCCGCATCGGCATCATGTACAGCCTGCAGCGTGGCGATCACGCCACCGCCGTGACCTGGTTCGATCGCACCGTGCCGCTCTGGGAGGGCAATGACAACTTCGATCGTGACGGCGACCTGGGCCGCCTCGGCGAGTCGTACGTGAGCATGGCCATTTCGTACTGGCAGGTGGATCGCCGCGCGGACGCTCTCGCCTTGAGCCGCCACGGCGTCGACCTGATGGTCGCCGCGGTGGACAAGAGCCAGCTGGAGGAGCGGTCGCTGGCCGTCGCCTACGGCAACCTCTCGACGATGTACGCGGAGGAGGGCGACGACAAGCAATCGCAAACCTACGCCGAGATGGCCAGCCGCGCCGAAGCCTCGGGCAGCACGCTCCGGTAGGTCAGGCCTCGAGACGCTCGCCCCGGTGCCGGGATCCGGCTGCGAATCGTGTTTTGAGGACACGTGACCAGGGGATCGGTCCCTTCACCGGCCCAAGAAGCCCCGGGTGGAAACCCGGGGACTCCGGGCATGACAACCATCCCACCAGCCATGCCGCACGGCGGCAGGCGTCTCCCGCGGTCGATCACGTCGAAAAAAGCCAGGCACGGCTTTTTCGACGTCCGTTCACAGCAGGCTCTCGAGCAGCAGCCGCATCTTGCGAAGTTCGGCCACTTGATCCACCCCCTCGAGCGGCGGCAGGTGGGCGCACAGCGCCCGCTTGTAACCGACCCGCTCCAGTTGGGACACGAGTTTGCCGTACTCGACGTTGCCCTGGCCGATCCGCACCTGGAAGGCGTCGGGCTGCGTGTCCCGCAGGTGCACATGGCAGACGTACTTGAGGATCGCCTCCCAGGACGCCGGCTTCTTGTGGCCGAAGATGAAGTGACTGGGATCGAGGGTCACGCCCAGGCCGGGCACGTTGCGACACAGCGAGGCGGTCGTTTCGGCGTCCTGCGTCATCCGCCCCGCCTCGGTCTTCACACCCACCACGACGCCGAGACCGGCGGCGATCGCCACCATTTTCCGCAGCCGCTCGATCTCCCCGTTGAAGGGCGTCCCCAGCTCCGACGAATCCACCACCAGGGTCACCACCCCCAGGGCCTTGGCGAGCCGACAGCAGGCCAGGAAGCGATCGTAGAGCTCCGGCGACTCGGGAGCCGCGAAGGACACGGCCACGGGCCGCAGCCGCTGCAGATCGCTGCAGGCCGCGATCGCGGCCTCGGGGTCGGCCGCGACCTGCGCCGGCTGGAGGTGGCCGCCCTGCTCGTGCACGTCGAGCTCCACCGCGGTGAACTCGAGTTCCGCCAGCCGCTCCATCGCCTGGGCGAGCGGCAGGTGGGGAAAACATTCCGTGCTGACACAGACGAACACGTGGCGGGACTCCTGGCGGGAACGGTGCAAAGCGAACGCGCAGCCGGTCAGGGTAGCCGCAGCAGGCTCGGCGTGGCAACCGCACGGCGGCGGCTGGAGAGACGACGTACACTGGAGGCAGTTCCGCCCCCATGCCGCAGGAGCCAAGACGATGGACATCGAACGCCACCAGCCGCCGACCCGCGTGATCCTCGAGCACGCGAGCCCCTGGGGCCGCTGGGGCACGCGGATCGCCTGGACCGTGGCGGGCATCGCGGTGCTGGCGGCCCTGGGGAGCGCCGGCGCGTGCGCCCAGTATTTCCAGCGCGACGGCCGCGTGGTGGAGAAGTATCACTCGCTCTCGAAGTCGGCGCCCGCCAAGGTGGCAATCGTGACGCTCGCCGGCGCGATCATGGGGGGTGACGGCTTCATCCGCTCCCAGCTCGACCACGTCGCGGAAGACGAGAGCGTGAAGGCGATCGTGCTCCGGGTCGATTCACCTGGTGGCACGGTGAGCGGCAGCGACGAAATCCACCACCGGCTCGCCCAACTCGCCGCCCAGCGCGAACTGCCCGTGGTCGTGAGCATGGGGGGGATCGCGGCCAGCGGCGGCTATTACGTGGCCATGGCCAACGGCGGCCGCGACGACGTGATCTTCGCCGAGCCGGCGACGCTCACGGGTTCCATCGGCGTGATCATTCCCCGCTTCGACCTCTCGCAGATGCTCAAGCGGTTCGACGTCCGCGACGACTCCGTCGCCAGTGGCCCGCTCAAGGAGATGCTCAGTCCGACGAAGGACCGCACGCCCGAACTGGCCGACCGCGAGCGGCGGCTCATCAAGGCACTGGTGGACGACATGTTCGTGCGGTTCAAGGAGATCATCCGCCTGGGCCGGCCGAAGCTCGACGCGGAGGCCGTCGACAAGGTGGCCACCGGACAGATCTTCACCGCCCAGCAGGCCAAGGAGGCCGGGCTCGTCGATCGGATCGGGTTCCTCGAGGACGCCGTGGCCCGGGCGGTCGAACTCGCCGGCCTCACCGAGAAGACGGCCCGCGTCGTGAAATACTCCAAGCCGAAGGGTTTGCTCGACGAGGTGCTCGGCGGCGACGCCGGAGCGGGAGGCCGCGTCTCGCTCGAGGCCTTCGCGGACCTGACCACGCCCCGCGCCTGGTACCTGTGCAGCTGGTGGCCGGCCCTGGTCGCCACCGGCGAGTGATGCGGGCCGGACACGCAGGCAAACCCCCCGCACTCCGGGCCTGGCACTCACACAAGAAGCCCCGGGTGGAAACCCGGGGACTCCGGGCATGAAAACCACCCCGCCGTCCATGCCGGATGACGGCACACATTGTCCCGGTTCAAACCCACATCGCATGGCACCTGGGAAGGCATGCGACCCGGAGTCCCCCGGCTTCCGCCGGGGGCTTCTTGTGCCGTTCGCGCGTGTGAAGCCGAGAGCAAGACTGGGGAACGCGCACCATCAAAAGGCGCGAGCCGAGGGAATGCGGATGGCCGCACGTGAAGCGACGCGTAATCCCTCATCTTGCGATTCGGGCTTCCCAGCAACTGGGCACACCGTCGCAGACCGACAAGCAAGGGCGAGAGCGGAGCCTCCCACGGCGCCAGGCCCGGAGGGCCGGGGTGACACCTGCGGGCGGAGGCCCGCCAGGCAAAAATCGCACGATGCGATGTTTTGCCGACAAACAGCCACCGTCACTCCGCGACCATGTGGCCGAGCGCCGCCAGGGCCGCGTGATCGGCGGACGTGAGCCGGCCGCCGCGGACGCGGGCGGTCGCCAGACGACACCAGCAGTCGGCCGCGGCCGCGGTGCGGGCGTCGGCTGCGGCGGCATGATGCGCGACCGCGAGCACGCTCACGAGCTCCCGGACCTCGGCCGCCAGTGCCGCCACCTCAAGCTGCCGCTCCGCAAGCTGCCGACCGTGCCGGCGGATCGCGCGGTCGATGCGGACCGCGGCCGCGGCCATCAGCCGCCGCGCCTCCGCCGCGTGCACGCGGAGCCGCGGGTCGGCGATGGCCGCGTCCTCGGCCGCGCGGCCGGCCGCCAGCCGTGACGCCCGCCAGGCGAGCCAGTCACCGGCCCGCCGCAGGCCCGTCGCATCGGCCGCCGCCGCCAGCGGATGGGCCTTCGCCAGCCCCTTGAAGAGCGCCAGGCCGAGCAGATCGCTCTCCCCCTCGTAGACCGTGACGGCGAAGTGATCGTGGAACGAGTCGCCCAACGGGTGGCCGACGAGGAAGGCCCGGCCCCCGTGGATGCCCAGCGCGTCGATCGCCCCCTCGCGGACACAGGTGCTGGCGACGATCTTCGCCGCGATCGCCTCCAGTTCGCCGGTCTGCCCCGCGTCGATCGCCGCGGCCGCCCAGGCGGACAGCGCGTCGCAGGCGACGATGCCGGCGGCGATCCGCGCCAGCCGTCCCTGCACGAGCTCGCGGGCGGCGATCGGGCGGCCCCAGGTGGTCCGCCGACGGGCATGGTCGACGGCATGTCGCAGCAGACAGCGCAGGGTGCCCCCCGCCTGCGCGGCGAGCGTCACGCGGCCCCGATTGAGACCGTGCCAGACGATCGCCATGCCGTCACGGCCCGCGGGGGCCGCGAGCAGATCATCCGCGGCGACCGGAAAGCGGTCGAACTCCAGCGCCGCGTTGTGGGCGTGCTTGAGCGGATGGAGGGCGTAACGCCGCAAGCGGAACGTCGGCCCGTCGGCGGCGGGCAGGCGGACGACGGCCACCGCCGGATGGCCGTCGAGCCGCGCGAGCACCTTCACGAGCCGCCCATGCACGGCGTTGGTGATGAACATCTTCGTGCCGGTGAGCACGAGACCATCTGCCTGCCGGGCGAGCACCGCCTGCACCGCGGCGAGGTCGCAGCCCACGTCCGGCTCCGTGCCGCCGAAGATCGAGAGCGGCCGGCCCGCCGCGAGGCCGGGCAGATGGCGGGCCTGCTGGGACTCGCTGCCGAAGGCCGCCAGCGCGGAGACCGCGCCGATCGACGAGTGCACGGCGAGCATGCCGGCGGCGGTGGGACAGTCGGCGGCGACGTGCGTGATCGCCCGGGCGAGTTCCGCGAGCGACGCCTCCGCGCCGCCGAACCGCGCCGGCACGGCCAGGCCCCACAGGCCCGCGGTCCCCAGGACTTCTTCGGCACGACTGGAAAACCGGCCGGTCGGCGGTTCGGGAGCGTCGGCCAGCGGCGGCCGCGGCAGCGGGCTCGCACCCTCGACCGCGTCGTAAAGTCGCCCCTCCGCCCGCAGCTGCGCCAGCCCGCCGGTCGTCCGCGTGAGCACGTCGGCCACCGCGGGCCGCAGCGCCGCGGCGGCGGCCGCCGCGGCGAAACCGTTGGCCTGCTCCCCGCGGCCACCCGTCCACAGGCATCCCGCCAGCCACGATCGCTGCGTCATGTCGCTCCGCACGGCGTGCTCCTCCTTTCCCATGTCGCTCGGCACCGCGCCGACCCACCGCGGCGGCTGCGCAGCGGCGGCGGCCGCGATCGGCGTGGCGAAGTGCGCGGCGATCGCGGGCCGCTTGAGCTTGAAGGACGGCGTCGCCTCGCCGTGACCGGCGTCGAACGGCCGCCCCACGAGCACGACCCGCCGCACCTGCCACGCGCTCGGCAGCCGCCGCTGTCGGCGGGCGATGCGTCGCGCCATCCATTCCACGATGCGGTGATGGCGGACCGCGCCCCGGCGACTGAACACGGGCAGCCGCAGCCGCCGCACGAGTCCGCGGACCATCCCCGGCTCCGGCACGACCAGCGCCACCGGCCACCGCAGGCCGTCGCCCACGACGCACACCTGCGCCACCGCCGGATCCTCGGCGAGGACCCGCTCGACCTCGGCCGGCGGCACCTTGAGGCCGGTCGAGAGCACGAGCCGTTCCGACAGCCGCCCGGTGATCCGCAGATGGCCGGCCGCATCGATCGCGCCGCGGTCTCCGGTGGGCAGCCACTCCGGCACGGGCTCGATCGCCGCAGCCGCCGCAGCCGCCGCGGACTGACGCGGTTCCTGCCGCGGGGGCCGCACGATCCCCAGCGCCCGGCTCGGCGTCCGCACGAAGAGTTCCCCGTCCGCGTGATCGTCGATCCGCAGCTCCACGCCGGCCAGCGGCGGACCGACCGTTCCCGGCCGCGCGATCCGCGGATTGGAGAGCGTCACCACGGGACCGGCTTCGGCGAGGCCGTAGCCCTCCACGAGCGGCACGCCCGCCGCGGCGAAGAACTCGGCCGTCCGCCGCCGCAGCGCCGCGCCGCCGGACACGCATACCCGCACCTCGCCACCCAATGCAGCCCGCAGATGGGCGATTTTTCCGGCCCGGGCCGCCGCCTCCAGCCGCTCGAAGAACGCGGGCACGCCGAGCACCACGGTGGGGGGCAGGGCGGCGCAGGCGTCGAGCACGCGGATGCGGTCACGGACGACGTTCAGACAGCCACCGCGGACCAAGGCCGTGTAGAGGTCGCCCGTGCGGGCCAGGGCGTGGCTCATCGGCAGCCAGGCGAGCCGGACGTCGCGCGGATCGTCGAGGAACATCTCGGCGGCGGCGATCGCATTGGCCGCCAGCGCCCGCTGGGAATGAAGCACGCCGTGCGGCGCGCCGGTCGTGCCCGAGGAGAGCACGATCGTGCAGGGGGCGTCGGGATCGCAGGTCCGCGCCCGGCGGCCGAGCGCTTCGAGCAACGCTTCGCGATCGCCGGCCCGCGGCCGCAAGGCCGCGGCACAGGCACCCGACGTCAGGTCGAGGCACGGTCCGGCCACGCCCGCGACGCGGCGAGCACCGCCGCTGACGATCGCGGCCCGCAGCCCGAGCCACGCGAGCGAGCCGCGGTCGCCGGGATCGTCGTGCAACGCGACATGCACCGCGCCGGCGAGCAGGCAGGCCAGATCGACCACGATCCAGTCGGGCCCGTGCGGCCCCAGGTGGGCCAGACGGTCGCCGCGCCGCACGCCCGCAGCCTCGAGCGCCTCGGCCAGCGCCAGCGCCTTCGCGGCGAGCTCCACCCATGTCCAGGCCGCTCCCGTGGCGCAAGCCTCCAGGCTTGCGAATCCGGGTGGTGGAGCCTCAGGCCGGTTTCGACGGTCGGACACCGCCGCTCCAGAAGCCAGACCATCGACGATCGCCGGACGGTCGCCGCTGGCGACGACGCGATCGTGAAGCAGGGCGACGAGAGACGCGGCCGCCGGATGCGGCATCACCGCGGCCGGCACCCGCCCGTGTGGCACGACCGTGGCCATCGCGTCTCCCGTCATTCGCACCGCTCGAACAGCACCGCGATGCCCTGGCCGAGGCCGATGCACATCGTGGCCAGGCCCAGGGGCACCGCCGCGTCGCGCATCGCGTGCAGGAGCGTGGTGGTGATCCGCGCCCCGGAGGCGCCGAGCGGATGGCCGATCGCCAGCGCGCCGCCGCGGACGTTGACCCGCGCGGAATCGAAGCCGAGCGCGTCGATGCAGTGGATCGCCTGCGCGGCGAAAGCCTCGTTGAGTTCCACCAGGCCGATGTCGCCGCGGCCGATGCCGCGGCCCGCGACCCGCGCCAGGAGTTTTTCCGTGGCCGCGATCGGCCCGGTGCCCATGGCGGCCGGCGGCACGCCGACGACGGCCGTGGCCACGACCCGCGCCCAGGGCTCGAGCTGCTGCCGGGCCGCCTCCGCCTCCGACATCACGAGCACCGCCGCGGCGCCGTCGCTCACCGGGGCGCTCGTAGCCGCAGTGATCGTGCCCAGCTGCGGCAGGAACGCCGGCTCGAGCGTCGCCATCGCCTCCAGGCTCGTGTCGCGGCGGATCGACTGGTCGTGCAGCATCTCGGCCGCGGCGCCGTGCTCGTCGTGGCCGAACACGGGCACGATCTCGTCGTCGAACAGGCCCGCGTCGCCGGCCCGCGCGGCGCGGGCATGGCTCTCGAGGGCGTATTCCTCCTGCCGCCGGCGCGAGATGCCGTGGGCCGCCGCGAGCTGCTCGGCCGTCAGCCCCATCGAGAGCATGCCGCGGCTCGAGCGGGCGAAGACCCGCGGATGGATGTCGACGGCGGAGTCCATGGGCAGGTGGTGCATGTGCTCGACGCCGGCGACCACCTGCACGTTCTCGGCGCCGGCCGCGATCGCGTGGCAGGCCTGGGCCAGGGCCTGCAGCGACGAGCCGCAGAGCCGGTTGACGGTCGTGCCGGCGGTGGACAACGGCAGCCCCGCCATCAGCGCCGCGCACCGCCCCGCGTTGCCGCCGAGCTCGCCCCGCTGCTGCGTGGCTCCGAGGACGACGTCCTCGATCGTGGCCGGCTCGACGCCGGAGCGGTCCACGACGGCCGCGATCACGGCCGCCGCCAGCTCGTCGCCACGCACGTGGCGGAAGATGCCGCGGTCGGGGTGCGCGCGGCCGATCGCCGTGCGGCAGCAGGCGACGACGACGGGCGTGGTCGCGGGATCACGTGAGGCGCCGGGGTTCATGCAGTTCGTCCTCGCTTCATGCCGTGAACGCCAGGCCGTCGCGGGCCATCGCGAGCAGACGATCGGTGGGCACCATCCGCGGCCCCAGGTCGGCCAGCGGCTCGAGCCGCCTCACGACCTCGGCCGGCCCGAGCGTGTCGGCCCAGGCGAGCAGGCCGCCGCGAAAGGGAGGGAACCCGAGGGCGTGGATCACGGCGAGGTCGATGTCGCGACCGTCGCGCACGAGCCCTTCGTCGAGCGCGCGGACCGCCTCGAGCAGCATCGGGAGGAGCAGCCGGTCGGCAATCGTGCGGTCGCTCGTCTCGCGGGCGGGCAGCGCATAACGGCGGATCAGCTCCGCGGCACCGGCGTCGGGGCCGAGCATTCGCGGTTTGCTGGCCGCGGCCGCGTAGCGGTAGAAGCCGCAGCCGCTCTTGCGGCCCAGCCGCCCCGACTTGACCAGCGCCGGGATCACCGGCGAAGCCTCGATGCGATCGCCGTAGGCCGCGCTCAGCACGAGCCCCGCGTAGAACGCGGTGTCGAGGCCGATCATGTCGTAGAGCTCGATGGGGCCCATCGGCATCCCGAAGCCCCGTGCCACGCGGTCGATCCGCCCGCACTCCACGCCCTCGCGGGCCATCTCCACGGCCTCGTGGAGGTAGGGCATGAGGATGCGGTTGACGAGAAAGCCCGGACTGTCGCGGACGACGACCGGGCACTTGCCGAGCCGCTTGGCGTGCGCGACCACCGCGGCGACGGTGGCGTCGCTCGTCGCCGGCCCGCGGACCACCTCGACGAGCGTCATCCGCCGCACGGGATTGAAGAAGTGCATCCCACAGAACCGCGCCGGATCGGACAGGCCGGCGGCCAGCCGGGCGATCGGATTGGTGGAGGTGTTGGTGGCGATGATCGTGGCGGGGCCGACGAGCCGCTCGATGTCGGCGAGCACCTGCTGCTTGACGTCGGTCCGCTCGGTGACACTCTCGATCACGAGGTCGGCGTCGGCGACGGCCGCGAGCTGCGTGGCGGTGCGGAGCCGACCGGCGAGGGCCAACGCCCGTGCGGGATCGGTCCGCTTCGTGGCCCGGTCCCAGGCGGCCTCGTCGAGCAGCCCCGGCACGGCGGCCGCGAGAGCGGCGGCGGAGACGTCGATGAGTGTGGCGTCACAGCCGGCGCGGAGATGCGCGGCCGCGATTCCCGCCCCCATGATGCCCGCCCCGATCACGGCAGCCGCGGCGACCGGTGCGGCAGACGGCTCGGCCGCGGCATCACCGCTGCCGATGCCCGGATCGCGGCGGTTACGCTCGCCGCCGCGGAACACACGGAGCAGCTGGCCGGCCACGGGCGAGCGGGCGAGTTTCGCGAACGCAGCCGACTCGATCGCCCCGGCCGCGTCGGCATCGACCGCCGCCCCGGCGAGGATCGTCCGCAGGATCGCCGGGGGCGCGGGATAGTGGCCACCGGTCCGGCCGAGGATCACGGCGGACGACGTCGCCTCCAGGAACTCGCGTTCCAGTGGATCCAGTTCGACAGCCGACGCCTGCCGGCGGCGGCGGGCGGCGACCGCTCCGCTCTCCCCTTGGGCATCGACGAGCCGGCGGGCCGTCTCGATCGCCTGCTCGGCGGGCACACAGGCATCGACCAGCCCCATCCGCGTCGCGGCCGCCGCGGCTACGTTCTCGCCCGACGCCGCCAGTTCCACCGCCGGGCCGGGACCGATCAGCCGCGGCAGCCGCACGGTGCCACCCCAGCCGGGCAGCAGGCCGAGCTTGACCTCGGGAAAGCCGAGGATCGTGTGCTCGGCATCGGTGGCCACCCGGAGGTCGCAGGCCAGGGCCAGTTCCAAACCGCCGCCGAGACAGACGCCGTCGATGACCGCCACCGAGGGCCAGGGCAGCCGCGATAGTCGGGCGAAAAGCGCCCTGCCCGCATCGCACAGCCGTGCGATCTCCGCCTCTGGCAGGCGGCGGACCTCGTCGAGCCGCGCCACGTCGGCGCCGGCGAAGAAGGATCCGGGTCGGGCGGAGCGGAGCACGACGCCCCGCGGGCGGCGGCGTGGCGGCCGGTTCTCGAGGTCGTCGAGGACGGCGGCCAGGTCGGCGAGCACGCCCGGCGTGAGCACGTTCTGGCGGTGGTCAGGAACCGCGAACGCGAGCGTCACGAAGCCATCGTCGGTGTGCTCGATCGCGAGCGTGGCGGAGTGGGGGAATGCCGCGGGCATGACAGTGATTTCTCGTGTTTCGCTTGCCCTGGGCGTGAAAACCGCTAGTGTATCGGACGTTTGGCGGTTCCCCAGGGTGGGAATCGAGCCGCCCGGAACTGGTCTCGAACGCACACACGGAGGTCGCCCGCCCATGCAGACGAAGTCATCCAGTGGTGCCGAGACAGCAGCGGGCGACTGGTGCAGCCTGCGCGGCCGCAGCGGCCTGGCCATGGCCGCGGCTTGGTTCGTGCTCGTGGCCGTCGCCGTCGTCGGCAGGATGTGGCGGCCGGAGTGGAACGGCACGCCGCTGTGGAACGTGACCCCGCTGGCCGCCGTGGCCCTCGCCGCGGGGGCGTTGTTTCCGCAGCGACTGGTGGCGGCCTCGGTGCCGCTCGCCGCGCTCGCCATCAGCAACCTTTTCGAGCCCGGGTATGGCAATTTGGCAATCGCTGCCGTGGTGTATGCAGCCTCCGCCTGGCCGGCGCTCATCGGCCGGCTCGTGAACCGCGGCCGCTGGGCGGCGGTGGTCGGTGGTGCGGCGGCGAGCGCGGTGGTGTTTTTCGTGACCACGAACCTGGCCCACTGGTTCTTCATCGGCGGTTACCCGCGCACGATGGCGGGTGTCGTCGAGTGCTACGTCGCCGCACTGGCCCACTTCCGGCCCCTCGGTGACTTGGCCTGGAGCCTGGTGCTGTTCGCCGGGATTGTGGCCGTCGCCGCTGCCGACGATCTGCTCGCCCGCCGCTGGCATCCGGCCCCCGCCTCGCGGGCCCGTTGAATCTCTGGTCGATCCCGGGGGTTTGATTCGCGCTAACCCGTGCCGTCGTGCGGCATGGATGGCGGGATGGTTTTCATGACCGGTGTCCCCGGGTTTCCACCCGGGGCTTCTTGGGCGCGACCATCCCACAAAAAGCCCCCGGCGGGAGCCGGGGGACTCCGGGTCACACGCCTTCCCACATGCCATGCGATCCGGGGCCGAACCGGGAAATTGCATGCCGTCGTGCGGCATGGATGGCGGGATGGTTTTCATGACCGGTGTCCCCGGGTTTCCACCCGGGGCTTCTTGGGCGTGACCCTCCCACAAAAAGCCCCCGGCGGGAGCCGGGGGACTCCGGGTCACACGCCTTCCCACATGCCATGCGATCCGGGTTCGAACCGGGAAATTGCGTGCCGTCGTGCGGCATGGATGGCGGGATGGTTTTCATGACCGGTGTCCCCGGGTTTCCACCCGGGGCTTCTTGGGCGTGACCCTCCCACAAAAAGCCCCCGGCGGGAGCCGGGGGACTCCGGGTCGCACGCCTTCCCACATGCCATGCGATCCGGGTTCGAACCAGGGCATCGCCCGCAGTCGTGCCCCGTGGAACTGTCAAACCAGGCATCGCAACATCAAAACCTACGATTGCCCCCACAGCCCAGGGACGTGGCAGGCGCACCCCCTTCGATCTCAAATCTCGGACCACGAGCCACCTGACGGCTTGACTGGAGGCCGAACCGGTTGAGAATGCGTTGCATCGCCGCGGGAATGGCGGAATTGGCAGACGCGCCAGGTTGAGGGCCTGGTGGTAGTAATACCGTGCAGGTTCAAGTCCTGTTTCCCGCATTTGAAGTTCGACGGCCCGCTCCGATCGCCGCTCCACGATGAATGAGACTCCCGATTCTTCGCCCGCGGACGCATCCGAGGGTGAGCAGCCGTCGCGACGGATTCCGATCGGCACGCAGCGGCCCGGCGTGAAGCCGCCGTCGCTGGCGCCGAAGGTGCAGTACGTCACCGGTTCCGCCCCCGCGCCGACACCTGCTGCGACTGTCGCCCCTACTGCGACGTCACCAGCGGTGCCCGCCGTGGCCGAGCCCGCACCAGCTGCCGCGACGGAAACCGCTGCACAATCGCCACCGCCGCCGGCTGGCGAGCGTCCGGCTGGTCGCGGTGGACGACGTGATCGGCGGCGCGAGAGCGGCACGAAGTCGCCGTTCGCCGATGTCCTGCCGCCCGCGAAGCGGGTTGCCGTGCCGAATCTGCGGGCCGCGCTCGACGACGACCTGGAAGCCGACTTCGAAGCGGCGCTCGGCGACATGGCGGTGGATGACCTGCTCGCCGCCGAGGTCGGTGCCAAGGCCGACGCGCCGCTGGAGCCGGGGACGCGGCTCGTGGGCACCGTGCTGGCGGTCGGCCCCGACACCGCGTTCATCGACCTCGGCGCCCGGCGACAGGGGGCGATGCGGCTCGCGGGACTACTGGAGGCCGGAGAAGATCTGCCGGCCGTCGGCGAATCGGTCGAGGTCTCCGTCGGCTCACGGAACGAGGAAGACGGACTCTACGACGTGGCCCCGGCGAATCGCGCCGTAGCCGTCGAGGACTGGACGCAGCTCCAGGCCGGGATGATCGTCGAGGCGCACGTGAAGGCGGCCAACAAGGGTGGCCTGGAGTGCGAGGTCGGCGGACTGCGCGGCTTCATGCCCGCGAGCCTGGTAAGCACCTGGCGGATCGAGAACCTCGAGGAGATGGTGGGCCAGACGCTCGAAAGCCTGGTCACCGAACTCGTGCCCGAGGCCCGACGGCTCGTGCTCTCGCGGCGGGCCGTGATCGAGAAGCAGGCCGCCGACGCCAAGGCGAAGTTGCTCGAGACGCTCGAGCCCGGGGATGAGCTCGACGGCATCGTCCGCAGCGTCCGCGACTTCGGCGCGTTCGTCGACATCGGCAACGGCGTCGAGGGACTCGTGCACGTCAGCGAACTGTCCTGGGAACGGGTGGCGAACGCCGCCGACGTCCTCCAGGCGGGGCAGAAGGTCCGCGTCATCGTCAAGAAGATCGATCGCCAGACCGGCAAGATCGGCCTCTCCGCCCGCGACCTCGTGGAGAGCCCGTGGAAGCGGGCCGCGGAGAAGTATCACGTGGGCGCCACGGTGCGCGGCGCCGTCAGCCGGATCGCCCAGTTCGGCGCGTTCGTACGGCTCGAGCCGGGTGTCGAGGGGCTCGTTCACATCTCCGAGCTCGCCACGCGGCACATCCGCAGTGTGGCCGACGTGGTCAAGGAAGGGGAGCCGGTCGAGTGCCGCGTGCTCGCCGTCGATCCGGACGAGCAGCGGATGTCGCTGTCGATCAAGGCACTGGCGCCGACGCCGGTGGCCAAGGAAGCCGTGGAGCCGGAGGAGCCGGCGGCTGAAGAGCCGGCCCAGCCGCCCGTCGTGAAGAAGCGGTCCGGCCCGCTCAAGGGCGGGCTCGGGGGCGAGTCGCAAGGGGCGAAGTTCGGCCTCAAGTGGTGAGCCGCCGCCGGCGCCACCACGGGCGCCGCGGCACTGGCGCCGGTGCCGGTGCCGGCGAAACCGAAGTCCGCTCGGCCAGCACGTCGTCGAGCAGCATCTCGTAGTCGGCCCGAATGCGGCCGTGCGTCCAGGCGGCCCGAAACGGCTCCAGCGGGGCGGTGCCGGCGGCGAGGATGTCGTGCAGCGACCGTTCCTCCACGCAGATCGAGGGCGACGCCGCGACCACGTGCCGAAACATGCTCGTCCGCCGCACGGCCACGGGACGTCCGGCGGCGATCGCCAGATCGACCGCACTGGAGATGCCGCGGCCCTCTTGCTCGACGTAGAAGAAGGCGTTGAGCGAGTTGCGGGCCAGGAAGTCGAGCACGCGGGGAATGCTGCGAAACTCGTGCGACACCTCGAGGCGGACGCCGGGTTTGGTGAGCAGCGCCCGACACCGCCGGGCCAGCGCCCGCGACGCCGTGCCGTCCGGATCGCCGAACGCGTTGAACGGCAGCGCCATGCGGATCAGGCACTCGTCGAACTCCTCCTGCACCCGGAGCACCAGATCCTCGAGACCCTTCGTGGGGCCGGCGAATCCAAAGGTTCCGATCGTGGGCAGCGGCGGCGGGGCGAAGGGATTCGCATAGGCTGGCAGCGGGCGACAACTCCGCACGAACCGCGGATTGTCCCGCCGACCGCTCGGATCGTGGTCGATGCAGTGGTCGAATGGCAGGGCCGCCGGATCCTGCACCATGGCGTCGGTGATCTCGTGCATCAGGGCCGCGATCGGCAGTCCCGTGGCCCGGAAGGCCCGCGGCGGCACGCCGGGAAACGTGATCGGATGCCAGTTGACGAGCATGGCCTCCGGCCGGGCGGCGGCGATCGCCTCCTCCAGGTCTCCCACGGTGGCGACTGCGGCCGGTACGAACCGGTAGCGGCCCGAGGATGACAGGATGTCGAGGATCTGGAGGCCGAATTGATGCACGCCGCAGGCTCGTTGCGGATGTGTGACGAAGAGGACGGTCCGCTGCATGCGAGGCGCTCCGTGAGTGGTGGGGATCGACCGGCCCCGCCTGCATCAGGCGGCCGCGGCCGCGGCCGGCCGCCCGACCTCGATGCGGACGTCCGCGGCCCGACCGCCGAGCGCGGCGATGATCCGGTCGCGGCATACGACTTCATCGACCAGGAAGCCCGTGATCTCGCCCGTGTCGATGAGCCAGCGCAGGGCGGCCGCCAGGTCGGAGCAGCGGCTCCCGAGCGACGAGGCGAGCAGGCGCACGGGGTTCGACCCCGGTATGGAAACCCAGCGTTCGACGTCACAGCCGATGCGGGTGGCGAGGATCTGATCGAGGAGATCGTGCCGCGCCGTTGCCGCATCGAGCATGAAGATCGCCCGCCGATACCGGCTGCCCGTGAGGACCGTGGGCACGATCTCGAGCGGGAACACGCGGCCCAAATGGACGGTTGTCGACATGCCGCAGGCGTCCGGCGGCAGAAAAAGATCGACGGCACACCCGGCTGCCCACGGGCCGAGGGTGAACCGCGCGGCCATGTCACGATCGGCGACGACGGCGACACGGTTCGGTGGCGGGCTGGTTGCTGAACGGCCCGCCGCCCGAAGGCACGACGCGATCCGGTCGGCCGCCGCCGGCCAGCCGATCCGGCCCAGCACCCGCCGGCCGAAGGCCAGCGACCGGTCGCGCAGCCCAGGGTCGGCCCGCAGCCGTCCCAGCGCCGCCGCGATCGCATCCGGACTCGCGGCATCGAAGAGCAGCTCCGGCAGCACGAGCGCGCTGATCGCGGAATTGTCGGCGCCGAGGACCGGTGTTCCCGCCGCATACGCCTCGAGGATCGGCAGGCCCAGCCCTTCATAGAAGGATGGAAACACGGAGGCCTCGGCATGCCGGACCAGCTGGATCAGGTCGGCATCGCTGACGTATCCCGTGCACACGACGGCCCCCGGCGCGAGCCCCGCGGCCGTAGCCAGAGCCTCGAGTTCGGCCCGCTGCGGCTCCGCCAGGCGGCATGTGATGGCGAGTTTGCAGTCCGGGTCGCGCCGGTGATAGGCGGCGAAGCCGTGGACCATGCCCGTCAGGTTCTTGCGCCAATCGCCGCCGCCGATGTACAGGAAGTAGGGGCCGTCGAGGCCGTGCCGGCGCGGAACCAGCGGATCCGCGGCCGCGGCCAGCAGGCGGCGTTTGCCTTCGTCGATGTCGCCGTCGATGGTCACGATCCGCCGGCCGGCAATGCCCGCCAGGCGGATCGCGTCGCGCCGCGTCGTCTCGCTGATGGCGAACAGCGCGTCATACGATCGCATGGTGTCGAACGCCGTCATGTAGTTGCAGCGGGCGGTCGCGTCGGCGAGGTAGGCCTCCGGAAACAGGTACGGGATCAGGTCGTACACGATCCCGATCCGCAGCGGCGCGTGGGGCTGCAGCCACCGGGGCAGGAGATACTCCGCGCCGCGGCCTTGCAGCCAGACGAAGAAACAGGCCGTGAACACCGCGTCGATGCGGCCACCGGCCCCGGCGGCGAGGGCCTGCTCGTCGTGCCAGGTGCCAAGACGCGAAAGTTCCGCGTGCCGGACCGGCAACGGCTGGTTCGGGTCGTGGAGGAACAGGCACCGTGCCTCCGGCATGGCGCGGCACAGGTGTTCGACGAGCGCCTGGGAATAGGTGGCGATGCCCCGCTCGGGATTGGTCTGCGCGGCCCGCAGATCGATCAGCAGGGTGGAGATGCGTCGCATGATGCGGATGTCCTTCTCGGGGCGGTTGCCGGTCCGCGCGGGATCGCACTGGGCTGCGGTTCACCGGCCTCACGGAGGGCCACGTACTGCAGGCCGAGGCTCTCCCGGAGCAGCCGCTCCAGGAGGTCGAAACGCGACTCCATCCGTTCCACGAGAACGTCACGGCCGTCCGCTTCCCTCCGCCGCCGGCCTCTTCGCAGCAGGGGCCGCAGGCAGCCCCGCTCGAAGCGGCGCGCCAGATCGCGAAACACGGGCATGGTCATGGTGATCCTCCGGGATGTGAGTTCAGGCTGCCCGCCGCAGCCCCTCGCGGCCGAACAGCTCGATCCGGGGCAGGGGAAACAGCAGCGTGCCGCCGCGCTGCAGGTGGAGCTGCTCCCGGGCGACGATCGCCTGCCGGAAGTGCCACGGCAGCACCAGCAGCACGTCGGGCCGCATGGCATGCACCTGGTGCTCCGGCAGGATGGGGATGCCGGTGCCGGGCGTCACGCAGCCGAACTTGGAAGGATTGACCTCGGCGATCGCCGGGAGGTCGCGGGGCGTCAGGCCGCAGTACTGCAGCACGACGTTGCCCTTGGTCGAGGCGCCATAGCCGTAGACCCGCTTGCCCGCGGCCGCCAGGTCCCGCAGCCGGCCGCGGAGCTGATCGCGGTGCCTCTCGACGCGGTGCCGGAAGGCCGCGTACACGAGGTGCCCGCCATGGCCCATGCTTTCCTCCCACTCCAGCAGGCTCTCGACCCGGCGGTCGTCGGCCGTGTGGCGGGAGCCGCGGCGTGCCAGCGTCGTGGCGAAACTGCCCCCGTTGACGTCGTTGATCTCGACGTCGAGCACGACGAGCCCGGCCCGTTCCGCCATCCAGCAGACCTGCCGCAGGGCGAAGTAGGTCAGGTGCTCGTGGCAGACCGTGTCATACGCATCCCGCTCGATCATCAGCGGCAGATAGCTCTGCTCCAGGACGCAGACCCCATCGTCGTCCAGCAGGTCGTGCACGTCCCGGAGAAAGCCCGTCGGATCCTCCAGGTCGTAGAACATGGCGATGGCGGTGATCAGCGTCGCCCGCCGACCGCCCAGATGCCGCCGGACCGCGTCGCGGCTGAAGAACTCGGGAATCCGCTCGATCGCCCGATGGTGGTGCGACGCGAGCGCGTCGGCGGCGGGATCGATGCCCACGAGCCGGGCGCCGGTATCGACCAGCGAGTTGAGGAGCGTGCCGTCGTTGCTGCCGATGTCGAGCACGATGTCGCCGGGACCGAGGTCCACCTGCCACCGTGCCACCTGCCCGCGGTGGACCAGATGGTCCACCATCGAGGCGTTCAATCCGGACCGGTAGCCGTAGCCGGCGCCGTACATCTGCTCCGGGGCATGCGTGTGTCGCAACTGCACCAGGCCGCAGCCCGCGACCTCGTCGCACAGGACCAGCTCCAGCGGTGCGGCCGGGACGGGTTCCGTGGACGAGGCCGGAAACACTCCCGTGAGCGCCTGCATGCCCAGGTCGAGGATCGGCCGCAAACTCCCGCCGCCACAGATGCGGCACCGGCTGACTTCTCGGTACATCGCCATCAGGCCTCCTGCCCGCCGGGTTCCGTGCACCCACACCAGACACCCCCTTTGCGGGCGTGCCACCTTCGCGGGGGTGTCTATAGTTCGGCTGGCGGCCCGGGAAAAGCCCAATTTTTCACGGCATCAGGCTCCACTGGCGGCGATGGCCAGGTCATCGATGCTCGCGCCGGCCGAGCCGCGAATGCCCACGCCCCCCGCCGTCACGAGGCCGGTGGTGCGGGTGAGCAGCGTCACGCCGTCGACGGCCAACTGGAGCGCAGACCCGTTGGCCACCATCCGCACGGCGTGCGGGACGGCGACGTCGCCCGGAGCGGCGGCGGCACCGAGCAGCTGCCAAATGCCCCCCTGATTCGCCCACAGTTCGGCCGAGATGCCGCCGCCGCGGTTGACGATCCCGCCCCAGAGCAGGTTGCGGTCGCCGCCGCCGGCGGCCCGGCTGGCGAACCCGGCGTAACTGCCCACCACAGGCACACCGATCAGGGCCTGCATGTCGGCGTCGAGCACAGCGACGCCGTTGAGCAGCGCGAGATTCAGCTCGGTCTGCCCCACCGCCGCGGAAGATGACGTGGAGAACCAGCCCACCGGCTCGGTCCACTGGCTGGAGAGCAGACCGTCGGTGGTCGCGTCAAAGCCGGTCGCGAACGGCAGCCCGGCCGGCGTGGCCGACAGCGGCGTGACCGCGAGGTCGTCGAAGGTCACTCCTCCGGACGACCGCAACGCGAACAGTCCGGCGGCGGCGACGCCACCGTCGTTGGCGAACGTCCGCAGCGCGCCGTCCACAAACAGCCGCAGGGCCGTCCCCTCGGCATCCATGCGGACCACATGAGCGACGCCCGCCGGCATGCCCACGAGCGTCGTACCCGCGACGAGGCTCCAGCCGGCGCCCTGGTTCCGCCAGAACTCGGCGAACAGGGTGCCGCCGCGGTTCGCCAACCCGCCCCACACCATGGTGGTGTCGCCGGGACCGGCGTAGCGCATCGCGAAGCCGGCATATTCGGCGTCACCATCCACCAGCAGCGCGGCCGTGGCGGACAGGTCGGCCACGGGGGCGGTGTTCAGCGTGGCCAGGTTGAGCGGCGCCAGGGCGACGGCCGCCGAGGTCGCGGTCGAGAACCCGCCGATCCGGGTCGTCCATCCCGGGCCGAGCGTGCCGTCCTCCTGCGCCGGGAAGGAGGTCGAATACGGCAGGCTCACGGACTGCGGAGCCTCGACCACCACTTCTCGGACCACACCCCCCGCTCCGGTGCGGATGCCGAAGGATCCCGGGCCGGGCAGGGCCGCATCCTGGGCGGTCGTCACCAGCGTGCCATCGACCGTCAGCCGCAGCGCGGTGCCGGCCAGATCGAACCGCACGTCGTGCGCCGCCGTGGGGACGGCCGCCGGCAGACGGGTGGAGGCGAGGAGGAAATAGCCCCCGTTTTGGATCCGCCAGATCTCGGCGAACAGCACGTCGCCCCGATTCGCCAGGCCCGCCCAATACAGATCGCGATCGCCGAAGCCCGTATAGCGACCGCTGACGCCCGCGAAGCTACCCGCCACGTCGGCGACCACCGTCGCCCGCACCGTGCCGTCAGCCCCGGCCGGGGCGTTGAGCGTGAAGTTGTTCACCGCACCCGCGCCCACCGCCTCGTGGCCGTCGATCGTGAAGTCGCCGGCGCGGTCCACCCAGAAGCGGCTCGGCTGCGACCCATTCGAGAGGTTGAAGAAGTCGCGGAAGGTGTAGGTGCCGGCGGCATTCTGCAGAGCCACGAACCGGAAGTCGTCGGCCGTCGTCTCGGCCGACCCGCGGATGCCCGCTCCGCCGGGGCCGGAGATGGAGCGATCGTTGGCGAACACGACGAGTTCGTCGTCGAAGAAGAGTTGCAGCGCGTCGCCGATCACCTCCAGCCGCACGACCCCGGTGCCGGCGGAGATGGACCGCGTGCCGACCAGCGACCAGGTGCCGCCGACGTTCTTCCAGATCTCGGCGCTGAACTTCCCGTCGAGCCGCTTGATCCCGCCCCAGTACATGTTTCGGTCGCCGGCGCCGCCGTAGCGGGCGACCACACCGCCGTAACTGTAGGCCGGCCCGCCGAGCGTGACCCGCGCCTCCACCGCGACATCGGCCAGGCTCACGCCATCGAACGTGGCGACTCCCAGCGGGGTTCGCACCGCCGCCATGTCACCCTCGATGTCGTAGGATCCGACGTGCGCCGTCCAGGCCGGCCCGAGCGACGCCTGGTTGCCTCGATTGAAGTCGTCGGCGATGAACCGATACCGCTGACCCGAAGTGCCCTCCGTGCGATCGAGGCCCTGACCCGACCAGAAGATGTTGAAATCCCCAGTCACCCGCTGGGCCACGGCGGGCAGGATCTGAGGCCCTGCCTGCGCCGTGTTGACCCGCGTCTCGGAGCCGACCGGCAGCCCGTCGGCGCCGTACTGCCGCGCATAGATTCCCCAACTGCTCGCGTCCTGGCCGATGGTCTGCCAGGCGATGGCGAAGCGACCGGCGGCGTCCACCCCGACCGCCGGAAACCGCTGCGACTCCGCGACCGTCTGGTTGACGCGGAACTCCTGCGTCTGCGGCGACGAGATTGTGCCCGCCGCCTCGTCGACGACGAACTGCCGGGCGTAGACGCCCCAGCTCGAGCCCTCGCCATCGACGTTCAGTTCCTGGTTGATGCTCTGCCAGACGAGCGTGAAGTCGCCCGCGGCATCGATGCCCACGGCGGGGCTTTCCTGGGCGTCCTTCGTGTAGGTGTGGGCGAGCAGGTCGTCCGCGCCCAGGCGATCGCCGTCGGCTGCATACCAGGCCACGAAAATGCTCTTCTCCGTGTCTTCCGCATCGGTGAGCACGTTGTGGTCGCTGACCCAGGCGATCGCCGCCGCGCCCGCCGCATTCATGGCGATCGCCGGCCCGGACTGGGATGTCCGCCGCTCGGCGTTGACCAAAAACTCGCCGCCCGGCTGCGGTGTGCCATCGGCGGCGAACCGGCGGGCCCGGATGCCGGTGCCTTCCACGTCCGCAGTGTCGGGATCCTCGTCGGAGCCGACCCACACGACCATGAAGTTGCCGGCGGCGCCCATCGCCACCGCGGGAGCGACCTGATCGCCGGCGGTGATCTGATTCACGAGGAAGTCCGCGTCGTCGGCCCAGCCCTTGAAGGACGCGTCGTACCGCCGTCCCCGGATCGACGTTCCCGATCCGTCGCCCTGGGTCGACTGCCAGACGACCACGAAGTTGCCGGCGGCGTCCATCGCCACGGCCGGACTCGACTGGCCGCCCACGGTCAGCGTGTTGACCAGCAGCGTGTCGTCATCGATGCCGTTTTCGTCGATGTCGATCGGCACGCCGTTGGCCTGGAAGAGCTTCGCGTAGATGCCGAAGTCGCTGCCGTCGCCCGTGTCTTCCCAGCTCTGCCAGACGACGACGAAGTTTCCGGCGGCGTCGGTGGCGACCGCCGCCGGCTGGTCCTCCAGGCCGACGAAGGTGGCCAGGCTGAGTTCGCCGCCGCCGGCCGTGCCGCTCGCGTCGTCATAGATCTGCGCACGAATGGATGGCTGCCGGCCCCCTTCCTCCGCTTCGGGCACGAGCGGTCCGACCCACACGACCACCGTCCGGCCGCCGCCATCCATCGCGATCCGCGGCGCCACCTGCGGCCCCGACTGGATGCCCGTGTTGACGAGCGATTCGGCGCCGAACGTGTCGGCGGCAGCCGCGTACCGCCGGCCGTAGATGCCCCAGCTGAAGCCGTCCTGCTCCTGGCTCTGCCAGGCCGCGAAAATGTCGCCATCAGCGTCGATGCCCACCGTCGGCGCCCGCTGCGGCTTCGCGGTCGTGGTGTTCAACGCGAAGTCGCCAGTGCCGGCCCCGGCGGTCGCCAGCGGCGTGGCTTGCGCCGGATCGCGACTGAACGTGAACCGCCGGCCATAGACATCGGAACCGCTGCCCTCGGATCCCTCCACCTGCCAGGCCACGACGATCCCGCCCGCGGTGTTCATCGCGACGGCCGGAGCGACGATGTCGTTGTAGGTGGCGGCATTGCCCCGGACATCGCCCGTGTCGGCGAGCGTGTCGGCATTGAAGGCCTTGAAGAACACGCCCCCCGCGACCTCGCCCTCTTCACCGGCGGCGGTCGGATCCGGCCCGCGCCAGGCGAGCACGAAGTCGCCGGTGGCCGCATCGATCGCGGCCTCCGGGCTCGTCTGATCGCCGGTCGTGTACGTGCTCACCACAACTTCGTCGCCCGCCGCGAGACCCGCGGCGGTGCCCCGCTTGTAGAACACGTCCGTGCCGTCGGCGGCGTCGCCCTGCCAGGCGAGCACGAAGTCACCGTCGGCCGCCATCGCCACCGCCGGAGCGGTCTGGTCGCCGAGCGTCGCGAGTGTGTTCACTCGGGCCTGTGCCGAGAGCGTCACCACGCCCGCGCCGTCCACCGTGCCCATGCGGTAGTACACGTCATAGCCGCCGGCGACGGTGTCTTCCGACTGCCACGCGACCACGAACCGGCCATTGCCGTCGCTCGCCACGGTCGCCGCGATCTGGTTGCCGTCACCCGAAGGCACGAGCACAGGGTCGTTCACCGCGAAGGGTCCGCTGCCGAGCGCCGTGCCGTCACGATCGTAGACCCGCGCGACGATGTCGAACCCGTCGGCGCCGTAGGTCTGCCAGACGGCCACGAATCGGCCGCCCGTGCCGGGTGTCGTGTCGAGGATCGCCGCCGATGCGGTGTTTTCCGGGGGCGACAGCGCCTCATCCACGAGGAACTGGCCGCCAACGGGCACTGCCGAGAGCACGGTCCGCGATTCGAGCCGCTCCAGCGTCGACTGCAGGCGTTGCCGGCGACTGCGGCTGCGGCGGCGGTCAATGCGGGCACGTGACAGGCGGGAAGCGGACATGACGATGCTCTCCGGTGATGCAGGGATTCGGATTCACATCCGTGCACCAAAAAAGCCGCCCAGAATCCACGCCCCTGCGGGCCGGGTTCTGCAGCGGCTTACGGTTCGCCGGGCTCGCGCTGTTGCGGTCAGCCCTGCGTCTCGTCCACCACGCGATCCGTCGGCTGATTGATCGCAGCCCGCGATCGCGGCGGCAAATCAAACGCCCGTGCCCGCTGCATGCCGGGCCCGACGACGCGAGGACAGTTTCGGCGGCGTGCGGCCGCCGCGGCCACGGCGAGAATCTGCAAGACCGCGCAGCGGCGACTTGTGCAGCCCCCGCTGCCGGGAAGCCCGAATCTTCAGATGAGGGAATCCGCGTCGCTCCACCGGAGGCCATCCGCATTCCCTCGGCTCACGCCTTTTGCTGTTGCGCGGAGGAGTTCAACAGAGCGGCGCCGCTGCAGGGATCCGGCGGCGAATCGTGTTTTGACCACCCGTACACAGGCGATCGGTCCCGTCGCCGGCCCAAGAAGCCCCGGGTGGCAACCCGGGGACTCCGGGTGTGAAAACCATCCCGCCGTCCATGCCGCATCACTCAACGTGATTTCCCAGTTCAAACCCACATCGCATGGCACCCGGGATGAGATGCAACCCGGAGTCCCCCGGCTCCCGCCGGGGGCTTTTTGTGCCGGTCGCGCATGTCAAGCCGAGCGCATGACTGGAGAACGCGCAACACCAAAACTCACGCCTCGGGCTTCAAGGAACGGGACCACCGAACCGGACAGACCGGAAACGCACCATCAGTCCCAAGAGGCAGACTGGCTCAACGACGGGGCGAGATGTGCGAGACACACCCACGTCGAATCCGGGCTACCGCCGCGGCGGCGCGATCGTCCGCTTGCCCATCCAGGCGACCAGCGGCTCCGGCACGGTCACGGTGCCGTCGGCCTGCTGGTGGTTTTCCAGGATCGCGATCAGCGCCCGGCTGATCGCGACCGCCGTGCCGTTGAGCGTGTGGACGAACTGCGTTCCCTTCTCGCCCGGCTTGCGGTAGCGGAGCCCGAGCCGCCGCGACTGGTAATCGGTGCAGTTCGAGGTGCTCGTCACCTCGCCCCACTCACCGGCCGGGCCGCGGCCCGGCATCCAGGCCTCGAGGTCGAACTTCCGGTAGGCGGGGCCGCCCAGGTCGCCCGACGCCGTGTCGATGACGCGGTAGGGGATGCCCAGGCCGTCGAACAGGCGGCACTCCAGATCGAGCAGCAGGTCGTGCATCGCCGCGCTTTGCTCCGGCGCCGTGAAGGCGAACATCTCCACCTTCGTGAACTGGTGCACGCGGTACAGCCCGCGGGTGGCCCGGCCGTGGGCGCCGGCCTCGGTGCGGAAGCAGTGGCTGATGCCGCACAGCTTCAGCGGCAGCTCCTCGGCCTCGAAGATCCGCTCGTGGAAGGCGCCGCCGAGCGTGATCTCGGCCGTGGCCACGAGCGACAGGTCGGAGCCGGTGATCGAGTAGATCTGCGTCTCGGGCCCGCGCGGCATGAAGCCGGTGCCCTCGAGGATCGTGTCGCGGGCCAGGTCGGGCGTGGTCATGACCGTGAACCCTTCCCGCTGCAACAGATCGACGGCATACCGCTGCAGGGCCAGCTCGAGGAGCACGGCGTCGTTCTTGAGGAAGTAGAAGCCGTGGCCGGCGACGGTGGCGCCGGCCTCGAAGTCGAACAGGTCGAGGGCGGCGCCGAGGTCCACGTGGTCACGGGCCTTGAACGGAAAACTCGGCACCGGCGTCGCCCCGCGGCGGATCTCGACGGCGGCATCCTCGCCGCCGACCGGGGCCGCGGGATGCGTGAGGTTGGGGATCGCCCGGAGGATGGCGTCGCTCTCGGCGACGATCTCGGCCGCCTTCGTTTCCAGGGCCGCCACCTCCTCGCGGAGCCGCCGGCCTTCCGCCTTCTTGGCCTCGCGCTCGGCCGCGTCGGCCGCCTTGCCGATCGACTTGCTCACCAGCCCGGCCTGCTGATTGAGCAGGTCGATGTCGGCCTGGAGCTGGCGGCGGAGCCGGTCCAGGGCGGCGAACTTCGCGACGTCGGCCGCCGAGCCGCGGGCGCGGCAGTTGGCGGCGACGAGATCGACGTTGTCGGCGACGAAGCGGCGGTCGAGCACGGCGGACTCCACGAAGGCGGTGGACGACGAGCGGGCCACTGGCGGCCGCCCGGGGCACCATATAATGCGGCGTTCCCGGGCGGTGCCGGCCCCGGGGTTTCGGAGTGTGCCAGACCGATGCCTGACTCCGCCAGTGCCGTTCTCGAAGCTGCCGCCGCGGAGGCCGTCGTTCCCGTCCGCCTCCCGCGGCCCGCGACCGGGGAAAAACCGCGCCACCAGCCCCGCTATCACGTCGTCCTCTGGAACGACGACGATCACACCTACGACTACGTGATCGCGATGCTGCGGCGGCTCTTCGGCCATACCGCGGAGACGGCCTTCAAGATGGCCGCGGAGGTCGACACGCGGGGCCGCGTGATCGTGCTCACGACGACGAAGGAGCACGCGGAGTTGAAGCGCGACCAGATCCACGCCTTCGGCGCCGACCGGCTCATCGCCCGCTCCACGGGCTCGATGTGGGCCTCGATCGAGCCCGAGCCGTCGTGACGGTCGGCGTCAGGACGGATAGCCGGGGGCCGCCGCCGACGTGAAGGCCGTGCCGTTCGAGACGGCCTTCCACCACGTGTTGCCGGCAGTGCTGCTCGGTGACCGGCCGAGGATGCCGGCCTTCTTGGGCGATCCGGCCTGCTGGGTGAAGATGCCGGCGAAGGCCTGGGCCCAGGCCGACGTGGTCGGCCACGCACCCTGGTAGTTCACGCTCTGGTAGCCGGAGCCCTGCTTCTGCACCACGTACCAGGCGCCAGTGGAGTTCTGCCGGCCCGCGATGCCCACGGCCCCGGTGGCGTCGCCCGCGAAGTTGCCGACCACGACGTTCTTCCACGTGCCCGCCGCCCAGGTGGCCATCAGCGTGGGCTGCTGGCTCGGGGTGCCGGTGTTCGAGACCGTGTACCAGGCGTTGCTCGCGTTGCGGGCGGCGATGCCCTCCTTGCCGTCGGCGGCGCCGCTGAAGTTGCCCACCGAGAAGTCCGACCAGGTCGTCTGGTCGGACCAGTTGGTCGTGATCGCGGTGTTGGTGAACGTGCCGGGGCCGGTGTAGTCGAGCTGCCACCAGGTGGTGCCGGCCAGGCCGGCGATCGAGTCGCGGGGGCTGGCCCCGCCGTCGAAGTCGCCGGCCACGACCGCCTTCCAGTCCACTCCCGGATTCCACTCGCCGATCTTCACGTTCTTGGCCGCGTAGTCGGCGGGCGTCGCCGTCTCGGCGGCGTCGGCCAGCATCCACCACTCGCCGAGGTCGTGGCTGCGAGCGGCGATGTCCGTCTTGCCGTTGCCGTCGAAGTCGCCGGCGACAAAGTCGAGCCACGCTCCCTCGATCAGCCACGAGCCGACGAAGTCGGTGCTCCAGGCGGTGCCGTCATATGACAGCTTCCACCAGCTACCGATGCCCGTGCCCGAGGCCCGGGCCACGATCACGTCGCGGTCGCCCCGCCGGATCACGGTGACATCCTCCCAGTCGATGCCCGCCGTCGCCCAGGGCGTGCCCACGTTCTGGGTCGTCGGGTCGCCCGCGGCGGGCGTCAGGGCCACCCGCCATTGGCCGGTGCCCGTGAGCTCGGCCACGTCGTCGAGGCCGTTGCCGTCGAAGTCGCCCGAGACGAAGGCGATCGAGCTGCCCGCCGTGGTGCCCCAGGGATCGAGCGTGATTTGGAGGACGGCCGTCTGATTGGAGGGCCCCGTCAGGCTGGGCCGCGCCTCGATGTCGGAACTGAAGTCCATGAAGTCGCTGTAGGGGTCGCCGTAGGCCCGGCCGTCGATGTTGACGGTCTTGCCGTCGATCAGGCTCGTCGTGAAGTCGCCCTTGTTCTGGAAGAACGCCGAATAGGCGTCGTAGACGGAGCCCGTCTCGTACAAATGGAAGAACTGCAGGTTGTCTGGGGCATACGCCGGCAGGGCGTTGACCGCCGTGGCGGCGATCTGCACCGTCTGCCCCACGGTGGTGACCGAGTCGATCTTGAGCGGGAAGCTCAGCTGCCGGAACGAACTGACGTACATGCCGGGCTTGATCAACGGAGCGAGCGCCCGGTCCGCGGCGCTCGTCAGCGTCCACGTGCCCTTCGTGGCATCCGTCTGGTCGGGGGTGAACGTGGGCAGGTCGGCCGCATCGACGGCGTTCGCGGTGGCGACGAGCGTGGTGCCGTAGCCGCGGATCAGGGCGGCGGCCACGTCCCGCTCGAGATCGGCGAGCACCGTCTGGTTCTGCGACGGGAAAATCTCGGCCTGCCCCTTCTGGTCGGCGAAGACCCCGCTGGCGCCGAAGATCATCTCGCTCGGCGACATGTAGTTGACCAACGCCTGCAGCGAGTTGCCCAGCGTGAAGTAGGCGGGAGGCGGCGGCACGTCGTGGCCGAACGGATCCTGCTTGCCCACGGGGGAGTTGGTCGTGAAGTAGGGGTAGAAGATGTTGTAGGTGCCAGTGTCCGTTGGAGTCGTGGCCGCGTCCTTGAACTGGAGAACGGCATAGGTTGAGGTTTCGCCGTTGATGTCGGTCGCGGTGATCTGCGTCACCTTCCCCTCGTAGAGCACGACGCTGGTGGTGCCGTTGTCTTCCTGCCAGAACGTGTTCGTCTTGTAGAACGCAAAAAAGTCGTCGATTGCATTGCCGCTGTTGACGTTGGCCGTCGACTGCCAGGTGGGGCCGAACCAGGACGCCATGCCGGTGAATCCGCCCGGAGGCACGGGGACGAAGTTGAGGCCCGTGCCACCCACCGTCGGCGTGACGGTCTTGGTCGGGAACGGATTGCTGCTGCCGCCCGTGTTCACGACCGTCAGGATCGTCCTGTCGGCCGAGATCGACTGCACGTAGGTGCCGGCGGGAATGAACGGGCCGCTCACGAACGAGCCCTGCTTGACCTGGCCGCCGAGGGTGGCGGGGACGGTGATCGTCGCCAGCCAGCCGCCGGCGGAGCTGCTGGCAGGAAGGATCGAGGCCGACGTGCTCGCGGCCTGCTGCACCGCCGCCGCCTGATACTGTCCGTTGATGACGTGCTGGGGCGCGAGGATTTGGTGAAGCGGGTCACCGGCGACCACCGTGACGCAGTCCTGATAGGCGGCGAAGAGGCCGACCATCTCCTCCTTGAACTTCTCGATGATCTGCTGCCGCGTGATGCCGGAGTTGACACCCGAGCCAAGCGTGTGGGCGGGATCGCCGGGGATCACCTGGATGGTGATCGGCATCCCGAACTGGTCGACCTGGGAGGTGTCGACGTTGAGTTTCGACGCCAGGAACGTGGGCTCGACGTAGTCGTAGTAGAAGGCATTGCCGCCGGCGGCCGGCTGCGCCGTCATCGTCGCACTGGTCGTGAAATAGAGCCGCGCGGAGGAGAGGTATTCGGTGGTCGTGATCGTGGTGCGGCCGTTCACCTTGTTCGTGATCGCCGCGAGGGCCGTGGGGGTGGCGCTCGTTCCAGCCGCCGTGATCGTGCCGCTGGTGTTGATCGTGTAGTACTGCCCGTTGGCTTCGAGCAGCAGGTAAAGCTCCGCCCCGTCGGGGAGCGGACCGGTTTTGTCGACGATCTGGATCTCGGCCTTGGTGAAGACGGGGTCGGCGACGAACGTGTAGGTGTTCGCGCCGGCGGTCAGCGGGATCGAGATGGGATGCGTGGCCGAGTTCACGACGACGGTTGCGGCGCCGTGGTTCGTGACGGCTGGCGTGGTGACCTGGATCTGCATCGGTGACACCCAGGTCACGTCCGTGCCGAACGTGGTGGTGGATCCCTGCACGAATCCGACCGTCACCCCTGCGGTCTTGAACGTGTCGGAGGTTCCGAATCCGAAGGCGGCCGAGGGCGCGGTGATCGTGATCGTCTGACCGCCACTCTGGTAGCCCTGGATCGCCGACAGCCTCTGGATTTCGGCCGACTGCACCGTGAACTGATTGCTTCCGCTCGTCGGCCGCGCGGGCTGCTGGGTGTCGGTGAGCGTGAGCGGAATGCTCAGGGGCGTGTTGCTCCAGCCTGTCAGCGAGGCCAGGGCGGGCGACGTGACCGTGATCTGCGTGGGGGAGAGGCGGCTCGCTTGTAGTTGGGGCCCGCTACCGAACGTCACGAGCTGCTCGCCCGTGCTGCTGAAGGGCGTGCTGTCCGCCGCGAGCGTGATCGTCAGCCCGCCGCCACCGGCGACCGACCAGGCCGCCGGCGTGATCGAGGCGATCTTGAAGTCGCTGGCCAGGGCCAGCCTGGCCTCGAGCGATTCGATCGCCAGGCGGCGGCGGGTCCGGTGAGCCAGGTCGGCGGCCCGCCGGCGGTGGACGGCGGCGCGGAAAGAGTTGGCGAGCAGCATCGGCCGAGCCCTCGGGAGGAGTGGGGTCCGGAATCAAACCCCTTCGATAGACCCTACCCCAGCCCGGCAAGGTGGTCAAAAAACCGGCGGGAAACCTGCTTGCTTCGCTGAGAACTGCCCTCGCCGCGAGCGTGGTGCCTCGCTACCGTCCCCGCCATGCCATTTCGCCCTGCCATCCCCGAACACGAAGCCGGCCTGGCTGGCCTGTTTTCCGCCTTGGCGGCCGCCGGCGATGAGCGGTTCTTTCATCCCCACCCGCTCACGCCCGAGGCCGCCCGCGCGATCTGCCGCCGGCGCGACACGGTCGCGACGAATACGGCCGACGAGTTTCACGTCGCGATCGATGGCTCTGGCGGTGACGGCCCCGGGGTGATCGTCGCTTATGGGCTGCTGCGGGGCTGGGCCGAGGGCTTCGCTGTTCCCAGCCTGGGCATCGCCGTGCACCCGGCCCACCGTGGCCGCGGCATCGCCCGCTCGCTCATGCATCACCTCCACGACGTCGCCGCCGGCCGCGGCGCTGAACGGGTGCGGCTCAAGGTCTACCGACACAACTCGGCGGCTCTGCGGCTTTACGAGTCGCTCGGCTACGAGTTCCGCCCGCACTCGCCGACCGAGCTCGTGGGCTTGCTCACGCTTCGTCAGCCGGTCGCCGCCTGAACACTCCACCCCGCCGGGATCGCCGCATGCCGCCCCGCACCATCCCCGTCTCGATGCCCGACCTCTCCGGCCACGAGCAGGCCTACGCCGCCGAGGCCGTGGCCAGCACCTGGATCTCGTCCAGCGGTCCGTTTCTCGACCGCTTCGAGCGGGAGTTCGCCGCGGCCTGCGGCACGCCCCACGCGGTCGCCACCTCCAACGGCACCACCGCCCTGCACCTCGCCCTGGCGACGCTCGGCGTCGGCCCCGGCGACGAGGTGATCGTGCCGGCGATGACCTACATCGCCACGGCCAACGCCGTCACCTACTGCGGGGCCACCCCCGTGTTCGTGGACATCGATCCCGAGACCTGGTGCCTCGACCCGCGGCGGATCGAGGCGGCGATCACGCGGCGGACGAAGGGTGTGATTCCGGTGCATCTGCTCGGCCATCCCGCCGACATGGATCCGATCGCCGAACTCGCCCGCACCCACGGGCTGTGGGTGGTGGAAGACGCCGCTGAGGCCACGTTCGCCCGCTACAAGGGGCGGCCCGTCGGCTCGCTGGGCCAGGCCGCGACCTTTTCCTTCTTTGGCAACAAGATCATCACCTGCGGCGAGGGGGGCGCGGTCACGTTCGCCGACCCCGGCCTGGAGCGGCGGATGCGCATGCTCCGCGGCCAAGGCATGGATCCGGCTCGCCGCTACCACTTCCCGATCGTCGGCTTCAACTACCGGCTCACGAACGTGGCGGCCGCGATCCTCTGTGGGCAGATGGAGCGGCGGGAGGCGATCGTGGCCCGCCGTCGCGAGATCGTCGCCCTCTACGCCGCGGAACTCGCCGGCGTGCCGGGCATCGGCCTGCGGACCGACGCTCCCTGGGCCGAGACGGCGCCCTGGATGGCCGCGTGCCTCGTCGAACCGGGGCGCTTCGGCTGCGTCCGCGACGACCTGGCCGCCACGCTCGCCGACCGCGGCATCGACACGCGGCCGATGTTCATCCCGATCCACCGCCTGCCCCCCTACGAGCCGGCCGCGCGGAAGCGGCGGACGGACCTGCCGGTCACCGACCGACTCGGCAGCCTCGGCCTCATGCTCCCCACCTACCCGCAGCTCACCGACAACGACGTGCGGCACGTCTGCCACTCGATCGGCGCGATCGGCGCGGCGGCCCTCCGCCGCCGGCGGGCGGCTGCGGCCAGGCGGGTCGCTGCCGACGACGCGGCCGCAGCCCGGTTGCCCCGGGCCGCCTGACGACGGTTCAGGCGTGGCGGCCCACCGCCTCGCGCAGCACGGCCAGCCAGTCGGCCGCCACGTCGGCCCACGAGCGCGGTGGTAGCGCTGCAACCGCCTCCGCCTGCCGCCGCCACGTGCCCTCGCGGTCGGCGAGCACGCCGATCACGGTGGCGGCGATCGCCGCGGGGGAGAGTGGATCGAAGAGCGGCACGGTGCCCGCGAGCGGAGCGAACGCTTCGCGCAGCGCCGGAATGTCGCTTGCCGCAGCCGGGCAGCCGCAGCGGATCGCCTCCAGGACCGGAAACGATCCCTGCTCGTAGAGCGAGGGCACGACGGTCGCGGCCGCGGCCCGATAGAGCGCCGCGAGCAAGGGCCGGTCCACCGAACCGATGGCATGCACGGCCGCGGCGCGGCCGAGATCCGCTGCGAGCCGGGCGAGGTCGGCCGGCAGCGGGCCGAAGCCCGTGAAGATCAGCTGCATCTCGGGGTGGCCGCCCCGGCGGACCAGGTCGAGGGCCGCGATCAGCCGGGCGTGGTTCTTGTAGGTCCGCAGCGCGGCGGGATAGAGGAGGAAGGGGCGGGCCGCCGCGGGCACGGCCGCCAGGAGCCGGTCGCGGTCGGCCGGCGCCCCCAGGTCGTCGGGCGTGGCAGCGGGCACGACGCGCACCTTCTCCGGCGGGCAGCCGAGCAGGCCCACGACATCGGCGTCGCGGATCGTGCACGACATCGTGCCCACGAGCGCGGCCCGGGAGACCATCCGCTGCGAACGGCGGCGAAACGACTCGCGGTCGGCAGCCTTGACGACCCCGGCATGGTGGAGCGGCACCATGTCGTGCACCACCACGACCGTCGGCGCCGCGAGCGGCCGCTCGACGGCGACGTGGGGCAACAGCCACACGTCGCGGGGCGGAAGCCCGGCCGGCTCGACGATCCGCTGCCGGGCGAAGAGCCGATCGATGGCCCGCTCCACCGCATCGCGGCGGGCCGTGAGCCGAGCGGCACCGGGATCGGCCGCGAGGCGATCGCAGAGCCGGCGGTGCCGGCGCCGCAGGGCCTTCCACCGCCAGCGGTCGAGCCAACCCTGCCGGTGGAGCGTCGCCACGTGGATCCGGCCCCTGCCCGCTGCGACCGTGGCCGCCACGGCCGGCTCGTCCCCCGCGTGGACGAGCAGTTGCACGTCACCGACGTCGGGCAGACTGGCGAGTCCGCGGGCCACCGCGTGCGTGAAGACGCCGATCCCCTCGGTGGGCATGAGCGTGCGGCCGTAGGCACACCAGATCCCGATCCGCATCGGCCACCTCCTCCGCCATCAGCGGCGATCGCGGCCGAATCGCTTGAGAAGCCGGCGCAGGCCGCGGAACCGCCCCGTGCCCAACCAGTGGCGACGGGCCGGCGGCGGGACCGATGCTCCCGACTCGGAGCGCGGGTCGTAGTCGGTGACGACCTCCCGCATGATGGCGACGGTGGTGGCGGCGACGTCGTCCCAGGTGCGGCCGCAGCCGACGTTCTCCGCCGCGACGGCCCGCAGTTCCTCCGCCCGGTCGCAGGCGTCGTCAAGGGCCGCCGCGATGTCCGCCGGGCACTCCGGGTCGATCCAGCGGATCGCGCGACTGCGGCCGTCGTAGTGCTCGTGAAGCACCTCGATGTCGGATGCGACCACGGGAACACCAGCGTCGATCGCCTCGTGGATCGGCAGCCCCATTCCCTCCGCCCGCGTCGGCATCGCGAGCGCCACCGCCTGCCGCAGCAGGGCGGCTGCCGTCACGTCGTCCACATAGCCGAGGCTTTGGAAGTCGCGGCCCGCCAGGAGGCCGCGGTCGCGGATCAGGCGGTTGATGCGGTTGAGATGCGCCTGCTCGACGAGGCCCGCGCCGCCGATCTGCTCGGTGCCGTAGCCGCAGAACAGCACCGGCACGTCGCGGCGCCGCCGGCGGGCCAGGGCCAGAAGCAGCGTCTCGTGGTTCTTGTGTTCCGACGCATTGGCCGGATAGAGCAGGAACGGCGGCCGCACGCCCCAGGGGAGCGGTGTCGGCGCCGGCTGTGATCCAACCGCCGCGGCCTGGTCTGCATGGACCTCGGTCGCCATGTGGGGGACGACGGCGATCCGCTCGGCGTGGTCGCTGCCCACGATCTCGAGCATCCTGCGCCGCGTGTAGTTCGAGGTCACGATCACCCGGTCGTGATACGCGACCGCGTCCTGCACACCGCGGGCCATCGCCTCGAGAAACTCCCGGGTCGCATGGCCCCCCAAGGCGTCGAGCAGGATCGTGTCCTGGAAAACGCAGACCTTCGGCAGGGCGGCGGGCGAATGCGGCGTACCGTGTGGCCAGGGGATCCAGACCGCGTCGTGGCCCATGGCGTGCGCGGCCAACGGGATGTCGGCGTCGATGCGGACGATCGTCAGGCCGCGTCCGGCCGCCAGCGGCGAAAGCGCCGCCGTGGAGTACCGCCGGTTCACCGCCAGCGTGATCGAGTCGATGGCGGGCTGGCGGCCGAGCGCCGCAACCATCCGCCGCAGCACCTCCAGGCCGCCGCCCAGCACGTAGACCGGCTGCCAGACGAGGAGCCTCATCGGCGGCCTCCGCCGATGAGCGGCAGGAAGTTCTCCCGCCAGGCGCAGGCACAGCGGTCGGGCTGGAAGTGCTCGAGGATCGCCCGCTGCCGGCCGCGGATCGCCTCCCGCAGGCCACGGTCGCCATCCCGCAGCCGGCCGATCTTCTCGCGGGCCTCGGCGTAGGTGCGGCAGAGCCCCGGCTGATCGGGGCCGCCGAGCGACTCGAGCAGGCCGCCGGACATGAACACCAGCGGCTGGCCCATCGCGATCGCCTCCAGGGGGTGATAGTGGAGGTGTCGCGGTTCCTGGGAGTGATAGAACATGCAGAAGCAGCGCCGCAGCAGGTCGTCGAGCCGCTCGCGGGAGACGTAGCCGAGGATTGAATCGTCCGCGGTGGTGAGGGGCGTGGCGACGCCGTGCAAGTCCTGGCGGCCGGCGATCCAATAAGGCAGGCTGCCGAGTTCGTCGCGGAATCGCAGGTAGATGCGGCGATAGTAGTCGATCTGGTCGATGTTCGGGCAGACGAACAGCAGCCGGTCCTCCCCGCCGGTCCAGGTGTCGCCGCCGCCGAGCAGCGAGTCCGGCAGCGCCAGCGGCATGAAGACCGAGCGGCGGCCGAGGAACGGCCGCTCATGGTCGATGATCTCCCGGTAGGCGGCCGCGAGGTGGAGCCGGTCGCGGACCCGCGTCATCTCGGTGGTGACGACGTTGCGAAAAGTCGGCCGGTCGGCAATCGGCAGCTGGTTGCGCACCCGGGCCAGCAGGCGGCCAGGCCAGGTCGAGGGCGGCGTATAGGAGGAGCGGTCGAGCGTGGCAAAGGGGATCGTGGCCGTCGCCGACTCGTAGTCGAAATCGCCGGCGTGGCCGAAGGCCCGCATGAAGATCCGCCCCGTGAAGCACCGCAGCAGATAGTGAAGGCCCGGAAAGACCGAGGCCGCGATGGCGACTTCGAAATGACGATTGATCGTCGCGGCGGTGCGGCGGGAAAGGGGCGCGTCGTAGAAGTTGACCGTGTTGAGGTGGGCGAGGTCGGCGGCAGGAATCGTGAGCGAGGCGTCGTGGACGTCGGTCACGGTCGCGGTGCGGCCATTGGGGCCGACGGGCAGCACCTTGGGCACGAACACCTCGAACCCCTCCGCCCGGAGCATGGGCACCTCCCACTCCATGAGCGTGGTGTGGTTGAGGATCCAGAGCACCCGCCGCGGGCGCCGCTCGGCCGAGAGGGTCATCCACCGCACTCCATTGCCTGCCATCGCACGGGACGCCTGGCCCGCGGCCGGAACGGCGGTCGGAGTCTAACGATCCGCGGACAAAGCCATCCATGCCCGTCCACTCGGCCACTCGGCCGACCTGCGCTGATTCGGAAGGGGTGCCCATGCCCCAGGAGCCGGCGTAGGTGGCCAGCGCAGGCAGGATGCCGGAGCGCCAGCCACCTCCGAGTGAGCGGAGGCCCGGACGGCCGCAGCGAACGTCCGGCGATGGGGCGTGGGCAACCCCGACCAGCGTCGCGGGCGAGGATCGAGTGTTATCCGTATTGCGTGCAGCACCGGCTCAGGGGCGGCAAAAGTCTCCTCGCTGTGGCCGCGGCGGCCACACGCTCGTCGAGCGTTCGCCGACCCCTTCGCCTCGCCTTCGCAAACTGCCAACTCGTCGATACGGCGAAACGATACGCCATCTTGCGACGGATCGGAAAAGCAAGCGGCCCGGGCTTTTCAGCCCGGGCCGCCGCCGTTCCCAGTCGTATCTCACCGCCCTGCGTGGGGGCGGGTCAGAAGCATCGGCAGTCCTGCGATCACTCGCAGCACGGCACCTCGCGGTACACGGTCTTCGGCACGCAGCGGGTCACCGTGTAGGCGACCTGCTTGGGCACCATCCGCACCACGTCCACCGTCTTGGTGTAGTGGACCGGGCGGGTCGTGCAGACCGGCACCTGCTTGGTGCGGGTCTCCT
>Ga0315906_10000369_pt1 | contig 72307 bp, 67 predicted proteins | sample LakEriMetagenome_4_FD_203526 | JGI IMG/M metagenome (GOLD analysis project Ga0315906, IMG submission 203526) | Freshwater fungal communities from buoy surface, Lake Erie, Ohio, United States - Buoy 2 MA122 | ecosystem: Environmental > Aquatic > Freshwater > Lake > Lake biofilm | place: USA... | reverse complement strand
TCAAGATCGCCAAGCTGGAAGCCGACAAACATGATCTGATGTACGCGGCAGAGAACGCGGAACTCGAGATCGCCGATCTTCGCGACAAGATCATCGATATCGAGATCTACACCGATCACGCCGCGGCAGAGAACGCCGATCTGAAGGCTGCAAACGCCATCCTCACGGAGGCGAACGACTCGCTCACTGCAACTACCGACGGAGTCTTGTCAGCGAACGCCGATCTGAAAGCGGCCAACGCCGCTCTCGCGGCAGAGAACGCCGATCTGAAAGCGGCCAACGCCGCTCTCGCGGCAGAGAACGCCGATCTGAAAGCGGCGAAAGCCACCCGCAAGGCAGAGAGTGACCCGGAACCGCGGTCGAAAAACAAGTGCAAACGCAGAAGGCTGGCAGCGAAAAAGCTTATTAAAGCCGAAGTCGATAACACCGTTGTCGGCCAGTTCCTCAGCCACTTCTACACAGAGACCGGATCGGATGATGACAAACTCAGGCTGAAGGACATGTGGGAAACCCTCAGGCACGACGGCCGCTCATACTACGATCAGATGTCCATTACGGTCACCGCGCAGCTCAGCCAAAAGCTGAAGCAACACGGCATCACGGTCAAGACTGGATCCGGGAACCGCAGCTACGTCTACGGCTTCAAAGTCAAATGACGCGGTTAAGTTCCCGGCATCAATTTGCGTAGTCGATGATTGTATCTAAAAGGGTGTTGTACCTGAGGGGCTGGTGGTGCGATGGAGTTTATCAATTCGACTCGAGCTATATCAAATTGGCTATAAGCCGCAGAAAACGCCATCCATTTCTGTATGATGATGTTTTTTTTTCTAACTTCGTTTTGTCTTCGTTTTAATTCGAGACTCGCAACAGACTGGTAATGCTTGTATACATCTTCCAGCTTTTGTTTCATTTTAGTTTGTTCTGGTTCAAACGGCCAGCCGCCGCTTTGGTTTGTTTGGGGCTTTTGTTTTGGTTTGGGATTTTTTGTTGAGAGGGTTTTCTTGGGGGGCATGTTATATATTACCGGCACGTTTTGTTTGCAGACAAGATGATGGGTATATAATCGGCGCGACGCGCTGGTCTCGCTCATAATTTTTCTTTCGCTATCTGTACAATGTCTAAGCCCGTTTACTCCAAGTACGTGTTCCACGTCCAGCACGACAGCCTGTACCAGTGCTACAGGCAGCAGGTCGCCAACTTTTGGACCCCCGACGAGATCGACTTTCAGCAGGACCTCGTGGACTGGCCCACCCTGTCTGACAACGAGCGCCACTTTATCAAGATGGTGCTCGCTTTCTTCGCGGCCAGCGACGGGATCGTCGGGGAGAACCTCGCGCTCCGCTTTTTCCTGGACACGGACCTGCCCGAGGCCAAGGCCGCGTACGCGTTCCAGAACGCGATGGAGCACATTCACCAGGAGACCTACTCGCTGCTGATCGAGGCGTACATCAAGGACCCGGACGAGAAAGATTACCTGTTCCGGGCGATCGAGACGATTCCCGCCGTCGCAAAAAAGGCCGAGTGGGCGATGAAGTGGATCGGGAGCGACCTGCCGTACGCGAACAGGCTCCTGGCGTTCATCTGCGTGGAGGGCATCCAGTTTTCCGGTAGCTTTTGCGCGATCTACTACATCAAGTCCAAGGGAAAGATGCCGGGGCTGTGCTTTAGCAACGAGCTGATCTCGCGCGACGAGGGATCGCACACCGACTTCGCCGTCGCGATGTTCAAGGTCGTGGGCGACCGCGTGGAGCAGGAGAGCGTCCACGCCATGTTCAGGGACGCCGTGGAGGTCGAGAAGAGCTTTATCGTCGAGAGCCTGCCCTGCAAGCTTCTAGGGATGTCGTCCGAGCTCATGGTCGAGTACGTGGAGTTTGTCGCGGATCGCCTCCTCGTCCAGCTGGGCTACGACAAGCTGTTCGACGCCAAGCAGCCGTTTGACTTTATGGAGAACATCAGCATTCCCCGCAAGACATCGTTCTTCGAGGCCCGCGTCTCCGAGTACCAGAAAGCCGGATCCAGCAGGGTGCGCGAGATCAACCTAGAAGACGATTTCTAGATTTTTTGCGAGCTGTAAAAAAAAACTGTTCGTGAGAGTCAAACAAAAAACTACGTAATGTACGCGAGTGTCGGAGCGATCACAGTTCTCCTCGCGCAGCTCGCCTGGCTCGCGTCCTCTCTGCACGAGAGCGCTCGGGCCGCCGAAGCGAACTTGGCGGCGCGTTATTCTGCGTTCGGGGTGAACGTGTTGGCGATCGCGTTGTCGCTGGGCGCTCTGTACGAGTCTACTGGTTTCGTGATCGCGGCTGCGGCAGCGTCGATCGTGTCGACCGGCGTGTCTGCTTGGTACGCTTCGACGCTCAAGAAGAGCTCCGTGCTGGCCAAGTCGGGATACGGGGCCGCGCTGTTTTCGACGGTGGCCGCGGTGCTGCTGCTTTCCATCGGACTGGATAACAGCCACGCGGCGGTGATCGTGATACAAAGCCTGCCGCTACAACAACAACAACAGCTGTATTGACATGTCCGACAGGGAAGTGGCGACGATGCGGAAAGTCCTCGCGGGCCTCCTGACAGAGTGCAGGCGCCGGGATCCGGTATCTGCGAGGGAAGCGGCCGCGTCGTTTGCCAAACACGTCGACACGATGGATATGCGATTTATGGTCGGCAGAGTGTTCAAGGACGAGGCGGCCAACGAAGAGCAAGGCCTGCACCCGCTCGCGGAAACTGCCGCAGTGCTGACAGCGTGCGCCGACGCTCGGAGGCTGGGCCTCGGAAAAATAGTCGCCCAATCTTTCCTGGAAAACGCCGGGTCACCGAGAGACCTCGTGGTCTTCCGGGAGGCGTACGAGCGCATCTCCGCTGGCGCCCACATCCGCATACACGCCGACTGGATCTCGCAGGAGACCCTCTCGCGCGCCGCGGCGATGAAAGACGGGCTCGACGAGTACCTCAACCTATATCCGGGTGTTAACAGAGTGTCGGACCTGGTTCACGCCGCTCTCGGCAAGCGCACGGGCGGCGAGCAAGGATGGCCGGCGGCTGCGGCAGACCCAGCGAGGCGATCTCTCGCCCGAGCAGCATTCGAGGACCAGCGAGTCGCCGCCTTCGCCCCTTTTTCCGTAACCAGTCTGGCCGAGGTCATGGACTGGGGAATGAGAGCGCGAGACTTGGGGATCATCGACGACGACGAGCTGTGGCTTTTTTACCAGCGCTACGATGCCGAACAAAAGGCGTCGGACATCCCCCAGCACAAGGAGAGGAGGCTCAGAGAATGGCTGCTGGATCGCGGGTCAACCCGGTTAACTGACGCGCTACGAGAGGCCTGCGTTGGTCTGGCCGTCTCCTGCCAGAAAAACACATAAATATCAACAAAGCGCAAGCAATTATATTCCCCAAAAAAAAATGTATTGCGGAAGCTTTGCCGTCAGACGCGGGCCCGTCATCTGCTGCGAGCAAGTCGATATCGAAGAATGCGTGGTGTGCATGGAGCCCGTCGTTGACAGCGATACCGTTCTGTCACTTTGCTCGTCAGACCCGGTTCATCCGAGGCGCTGTCCGAGATCGCCTGCGTGCCGCGGAAACGACGGAGTCTGCGGCGCGTGCGAGAAGCGCCTCGTCGCGTGCGTGCGCTGCAGAAGCCCGCTCGAGCCCCGAGGAGCGTACGATATGCCGTGGTTCGCTTGCGGGGGGATGGTCGCGGCGATCAGGGTCGCCATCACGATTCTCGTCGTCTCCCGTAGCAACCGTAGTAGCCAAGAGCTGTAAATATATTACTTACAAAAAAAAATGAATGCGTTCGAACGCATCCGACAGTACAACAAAAGAAAAGCTTATCGGATCGAGGTTTTGAACGATCTCGTGCGATGCCGCTCAGACAAACAGTCCCCTTGCGACGCACTCGAGTCTGCGCCTGTTCTCGGCGATAGAAAGCTCGACGATCCCCTTGCTCCGGCCAGCCAGGCAGGCGCCCTCAATTGCGCCTCGCAGCGCAATGGCTTCGACGGCGGGCGAAGGAGCCTTGATCCGGAAGATCGTGACCGCAGCCAGGCCGCAAACCATAATTTTCCTCGCGTTTACAGCTGTTCCCATCTAAAATGAAACACCGGGAACGGTAGTTTGCTAGGCTGTATTCTACGAGCTAGTAACACATATTCGCTAGCTCAATTTGTGCGTTGTAACAAACCCGGCCTGTTTTCGTTGCTCAGTCCGGCTACCGCCATGATGTTCAGCGCGCCCACCACGTCTCGTAGCGGTGCGCGATAACGCCGCGGGTGTTGGAGATGGCGAGGAGCAGCGTCCGCTTCCCAAGTGTTTCATTTTTTTCTGGGAACTCCTGTAAACTCTCGTTCGTACATTCAATCCGTCATCGCGCGCACGAGACCCTTTATTCGCATGACCGCCTCAACCACCCTGTTTGTAGCCCTGCGCGCGCCGTCACGCCCGCATTCGAATCTCACCGTGCTCCCGTATATGCGCCCTCCCCCCTTAGCGGCCGTGGCGGACAGCTCGCAAGACACTTTCGTATGTTCTCCGGGCATGTCAGAAACGGCGTCGACCCACGACGACACAAATGTCTTCACGACGTCCCTGCTGGGTCGGTAAGTTATCTCCGACATAGAAAGAACGAAATTTTCCGCGGAAACTCTACGCTCGCACGCGTATACCGGAACGAACGAAAAGTTGTATTCAGTTTCGTCGGCGTCTGTGTTTCGTCTGAACACGATCCTGACGTTCACGGTGTCCCTCTCTCTGGCGCACTCGAGTCGCTGAAGAATGAGATCGCATATTTCGGAGTCCATCTACTTTATGAACCGGTTTCAATCGTCGTCCTCGAAGGGACTTATCATCGTCTCTAGCACGCGCGCCCTAATCTGCTCCCTGCGTCCCGGGTTCGTTCTGCACTCGTGTATGGCGTTTTCCGCGTCGTCCTTGGCCTCCTGGGGTATCAGGTCGCAGTAGTCCAGGTGAAACTCTATCTCCTCGACGGCGCGGTCGATCATCTCGTCCATCGTCTCGCGGATGCTCTTGGTCCACCAGTCGCGCCCGTCCCAGACCTCGGCGACCTGGTAGTTGGGCATGATGCGCACGTTCCTCCGGTTCGCCTGGCTGGTGTAATAAATGAACCGGACTGCCTCTTCCACGCAAGACTCGGCGTCGTTCTCGATGATCTGCCGGAGAGTCATGTCTTTTCTGTCCGCGGACATGTTTTCCTTGCCGAACGGATCCGCGCCCGACAGCTGATGCTCCTCGCCGGCGGAAGGCGCAGATTGCATTCTCGCGTATACAGGCAACGGCCAAAAAGTACTTTGCCGACGCGTTATATACTTTTCGCTGGATCAATACAATGTTCTCTCTCCGAGACGTCGGCGTGATGCTCCTCGGTCTCCCAGCGACAGCCACTCCCGCCAGGATAGCGACGGCGATGCACAAAAACTGCGGCGCGGCGGCCAACTACGCCCGGCTCCGCGTCATGTTGGAGCGAGTCGGCGAAGGCGGCGACGCCGTGTCCCTTTTCAGACCGTCTGCCTCCTCGGGATCGTACGCCGTCGCAGACTGGATCGACCGGGGCGCTTTGCCGGACGGGTCGACCGACCCTAGCTACGCGATCGCCTCGGACGCGACCAGGAAAAACCACTACAACACCCTCGTCCTCCTCTCGACGCCGGGAAAGCGCTGCGACGCACTCGCTACGCTGGTATCGCCGGAAGCGAGGGCCTTTTTCAAGGCCAGGCTCGCCTCCCTGTCCGCGCGAAAGCAGGACGGCGGCGGCGCCGGCGAAGGGGAACAGACGGCCGCGTGGGAAGAGATCCTCGCGGCCTACGCGGACCCCGACCGGCTGTCGCGTCTCAACGCCGAGGACAGGCTGATCGTCGATTTCTGGGTCTTGCTCCCCCCCGCCACCCGCCAGGACTTTAGCAACGTCGTCGTCGTTCGCAGCAGCAGGTCTCAGCAACCGTTACCCGGCCAGGTCGCGCTCCATTTCCGAGGCGACTCGGCGTTTATAGAGACAGGCGCGTCGTCGAGGATAGACATTTGCCCGGAGCTTTCGAAATCGATAAAAAATTACATGGAAGCCCGCGGGTGGCGGCGGTGGCTATTTCAGAGCAGATCCGGAAAACCTAGGCCTCTAAAGCCGAACACGTTCGGGCAGCAGGTCCAGGCGGCGTTTCACCGGCTGATGGACAAGAGGGTCGGCGTCAACGCCCTCGTCAGGGCCTACTCTCTTCGTCAGCAGCAGACACCGGAGCCGCCTCGTCAGACACCGGAGCCGCCTCGTCAGACACCGGTTCAGACAAGCGTCGACACTTGTTCGCAAAACACATGAGGTTTCCAGATACCGGCTCGAAACGCATCTCCCGCATGAAAGCTCTCTTGATCCAGCAGTGGTTGAGCTCTCCTTCCGGTTTTGTCGCCCTCTCGTGCTTCGAGTCCGGAAACCTGTGCGTGAGCTCGACCGTAAACTCTCGAAAGGCGTCGGCGTCGCCCTCGTTCACCGCGACGATGCGACCGTAGCCGTAGAGCCTCGGCATGTAGTTTTTGCGACCGACGTGCTCCGTCACGACGATCTGAGTTCCGGACTCGAAAGCGTCCAGCATGACCTTGTCGCGCCTCTTCCTGGTCCCCTTGAGGTTGATCCAGTCGTCGGAAGCTTTCTTGTACACGTCCTTGTACACCGCCGTGCCGTAGGTGATGCGATTGACGCTCATCGTCGCCTCGCGGACGTTGGCCCAAACGAACGCGGGTTCCATTGCTTCTGTTTTTCTGCGCTCATTTGGTCGCGTCTCTCTCTTTTATGTTCGCGACCGCGAAAAGCACCCGGACGAAAACCTTAACGTAGTACAGAAACTATGATCGAGTTCGAAGAACAACTGCGGCAGCAGTCGGCGGCACTGTTGCGTGCAGCATTCGACGCGATAAATAAACCGGAAAAAGCCAAAAATGTAATCAGAAAAACGAAAACCCTCGCCAATCAAACCAACGACTTATTGACGAAGATCGAAAAAGAAAAGGCGTGGGATAATTCAGTTAACATCAAAGTAGTCAAAGGAGGTTATTCCGGTACAGAAACGCCGACGATCGATGCCGAATTTATATTGAGGCTGTTCAGATTGTACCCTCGAGACGATCTCGAAAATAACATATGTCGGCTGTCCACGTTCGTGAGGGCTATACCGGTGGGACTTATGAGACGGGGGACGATTGACGGATTGACGATCATAGCCGTAAATATATTCGCCATATCAACCTTATTGCTTGCTACGCCGGTCGATCCGATATTATCTCTTCTGAAAAGAGTGTTCAAAGTAGAAACAGACGGTTTTATGAGTGCATCGGTTTGTCACACGATCGGCGCTGTATTCGGGGACATTCGGAAGAAATGGGATACGCTCATAGAGTCAAACAACGAACTGAAAGACAAATTAAAAGTTCTCAGCGCGGAAAACAACGAGTTTATGGCGTCCATCTTTTCCACGTTTTGGCGACGGCCATTCAGCGGACACTACGGAGTTCTCGCTCGCATCGTATACGGCTTGGAAGGCAACGTAAAATCCGATACGAACAAATTGACTCCGTTCGTGCTCGCCGTCCTCGGGGACCTTTCGCAAGGGTTCAAGAAAGAGAAAGACGAGCAACGACGACATTCCAGGTACGACGAGTTTTTTAAGCGCTTAGTTTACTTTTATGTGTATTGCGATCCTCTCGATGCCAAAAGGATTTACCTCGGGAGACTCGCCGAATCCGCGTATAAAGTTTGCGTTCCCGAAGACCTGTACTCTCGTTTTTCGGTCGATCGCAAAAAGGCGGGCACGCACATGTCTATAGCCGATTTCTATCTTCTCGCTTCGCATTATCAGACTATTGTGAAAGCGGAATCGGTAAAAGAACAACCAGACTACACTTACGTCGGACGTGACCCACGATACAAATTCAGTCTTCGAACTACATTTTCAACTATGAGCTTATTTGAACGATATGAAACTGTCCACGAACCAAAGGAGGAGCAACTGCGTTTTTTTGCAGATCATGGATACCCAACGATATATGACAGAATAATGAATGACAGAGAAGAATTAGCGAAAGAAAGTAAATCCTTTGCTCAACGAGCCGAAAATAGACGGGTTATAAACGGAAAGGAAATTATTCTAAAATTCAAAGGTGGTGCCGCGAAAACGAAAAAACCGGCATCTTCTGCTGCCTCCGCAGCCGCGAAAAAGAAAAAGCCGGCATCTTCTGCTGCCTCCGCAGCCGCGAAAAAGAAAAAGCCGGCGTCTGCTGTCGCGAAAAATTAGACGCCGCACTTGTAGGCGAACAGGGTCCCCGCGACGGCGACGACGTGAAACGCGGCGTGGTGCCCCACCCAGCAGGCCGGGGGCTTCGGGTAGAAAGCGAAGAACATGACGCCGATCGTGCCCAGGCAGGCGTAGTACGGCGCAGTGAAAACGCACACCGGGGCCATCGCGACGCCGTATGTCGTTGCGACCGTCGCGGAGTACGCGAGGCAGACGTCCAGCTTGTCGAGAGCCCTGCCTGCCGCCGTCTCAGTCACCTTCCAGCTTCGCCCGCCGATCGCGTGAACGGCGAAAGAAACGGGGGAGAGCAGGCCGAACGCTACGGCCGCGGGACGGAACCGGAGAATCGCGGCAGGAATCGAGAACAGGAGCGACGTGTACGCTGTCAAGATCATCTCTGTGTACTCTCTCGTTTCCCGAAAAAAAAAGTCGTATAAATTACGCGGACGATGCAGTTTACGGCATTTTTTTGAGCAATGAGGCCGTCGTTCACCAAGCACGTCGACAGGCGCACTCTGCCCGCATGGGTGACTCGATGGATTTGCGACACCCCTGTGTACGAAGACGGCAACGGGCTCGCGTTCGGAGCCAAGCTGGAGGCGGGAAAAATAGGCTGCCTCAACTGGATGTCCAGAGTCGACGAGCAGGCCTGTCAGGAGGTTCTGCGCGAGGCCAAGGCGCGCCGGGCCACAGGGCTGTACCTTCCCGGAAAAGGCCACGTCCCTGAGTTTCCCGTCGGAGACAACGACGCGATCATCGAGATACCGGTCAATCATGTAGACGCGTATCATCCTTTCTGCTACAAAATTCGATGCGTGATCTTCGACGTCGTTCACGAACTCGCATCGAAATCTGACTACAAAACCGATATCATTTTCAATGTTGGATCATATTTTGCTGACGATTTCAGTTTTGGGAGCGCTCAGTATGTAGGAGAAGGAGAAGTGGACAGCGAATCGTGGATGCATGTATCTGAATCCGCCAGAGGAATTACCTTGACACTGAGTTGCCCGCTTCTCTTGTTTTGTCTATACGGAGACGATGATTCACATCACTACATCCGAATGGCAATTCGACCTGATCCTGATCATATGTACGACGAAGATCATATGAAAAAAATGGATGAAATGGACGAAGATGAATTTTGTCGCATTTATCGCGTATCAAATGCAAACGTAAATTGGAATAAAAGATTCCTTCGCGTCGAAGAATTCGACAATCCTTGCATTACCATTCACGACGAAGAAGAAACTGAAGACGGGCACGGTGATCCCTGGACATGGAGGGGCTTTTTTGATGTCAAAATGGAAATCAAACTTCTTGTTGTCAGGGGCTTTTATTTGCCTCGCGCTTTCCAGCCCGAGTTTTGGCCGGGCAAGACAGAAGCCTCGTACCGAAGCCTGTACAATAGCTTTTCGGAGGTTCTCGCTGCAGGAGTCATCCAGCGCGCCTGGCGGCGGGTAGCCTGCAATCCGAACCACAGGATCGGCAATCGAATCCTGCGGAAGGAGGCCGAGCGTTTTTTCGTGTAATTCAAAACGTACCATCCAAAGTCGCATGTCTCTCAGTCCGTACGAATGCACTGCATACGTACATATGCACACGTCTCCCGTACGAATGCACTCCTAAACGCACGTCTCCCGTACTCCTTTCAGTCGTAGGGGTACAAGTGCACTCCTAAACGCACTTGTCCCGTACGAATGCACTCCTAAACGCACTTGTCCCGTACTCCTTTCAGTCGTAGGGGGTACGAATGCACTCCTAAACGCACTTGTCCCGTACTCCTTTCAGTCGTAGGGGGTACGAATGCACTCCCAAACGCACTTGGGGGTACACATCCCGTAGGGGGTACACATCAAAACAGGCCGGCAACGAATCGATACTTTTTTTGGGGTCGCGATATCTGCACGTCGTACACGTTTCGAGCTCTAAACTGTATCGTGTCGCCTTTCCCGTATCGCCTGGCCCGGATATCGTTGGAAACAACTCCCCGCAGCTGGCTTCCGCTCGCTTCGGTCAGCCTCACCCAGAACCTCTCTTTTCCGTTGCAGACTTTCACAGAATCGCCAGACCGGAGAGAAGCCAGCGTGTCCGACCCGGGAACCTCGAACGACTTCGGGTACTCTCGAGCGAGTTTTTGCGCGTCGACGAGTCGCGGGATCATTTGTTTATTTTACGGTCCTTTTTTTCGCCTTCTTGGGCTTTGGTTTGGCGGCGCTCGGCTTCTTCTTCGCGGCGCTCGGCTTCTTTTTCGCTGCGCTCGGCTTCTTTTTCGCTGCGCTCGGCTTCTTCTTCGCTCCACCAGTTTTAGCTTTCGGTTTCCCACGAAACAGACTACCCATTCTACTACCCATTGTTTATACAAAGCGCGTATTATCCGGCGGGTTTATTTCCTGGATCAGACATCACACACACAAGAAAAAAAATGTCGGAACCCAAACGAGCGTCCTTCATGTCCGTGGCGAATTTCCAACACCTCAGCCGGGTTCTCCAGCAGTACACGAGAGACTCCGGGATCTCCGCGGCGTCCGTGGGCGTCGAGTTCAACCACCTGCTGTACAAGTCCATGTTGGACGTCGACAGGGAAAACTCGACGCTGACGACCCTCGAGAAAAACAAAATGTCCGTGGAGATCGTCGCCCGGTTCTTGAAAAACGTCAGAAAGACGAAGACCTCGTTCGACGCCCGCCCGGACGCCGCGGACGAGCCCATCGGCGAGGACGAGATCGGCAAGCGAATGGCGGCGCTGGAGGCGGCGAGGTCGGACGTGGACATCGGAGACCCCCACAAGGACTTCCTGCGGGCCCTGCGCGAGTCGGACCAGAAATACGGCAGCACGTTCGCGGCGCACCGCCCGGATCTGATAGGCCTCCGGAGCAACGTCGGCACGCCTTGCGACCCCCCCTGGGCCGTAGGCGGTCTCCCGGGAGACGCGACTGCAGGACTGGGGTCAGGAGCCGACGGGGACGGCGCCGGGGACGTGATCATACCGAAGAAGGACGGTCCGAAGAGGACGGTCAGAAAGTACCTCCTCGTCAACGGGTACGACAGGCAGTGGTCGTCGTACCCTTACCGCTTCCATTTCAGCGTGAGCCTGGCCAACGTGGACTCGGGGTTCAGGGACATCCGGACGATATCCGCGACGCACCTGGTGATCCCGCGTGAGATCGTGGAGGAGAAGTCGATCACCAACGTTACGAAGACCCGGTTCGAGCACTCGTTCGGGCTGCAGTACCCTTACCTGATCCTCAAGGTGGCCGAGTTCCAGAGCGTTTACAAGTCGACAAACTCGGCTTCCAGGAGCGCCTTCGCGCACTTCGTTTACCACCAGCATTACACGGGCCCCAACGGCCGCGGATACATACACCTCAAGCCGATGCAGAACGAGGCGCTGACGTTCACCGTCAACACGCTCGCCAACCTGGAGCAGCTCGACATCGCCGTCCAGCGCCCCAGCGGCGCCCTCCTGAACGACTCGAGGGACGAGATGAAGGTCCTCAGCTTCCACCACATGAACATCGTCAACCTCGGCCAGCACCTGATTCTGGTGACGATCAAGGACTTTTTCGACAGGAACGAGTATTTCGTCGGAGACACCGTGCGGTTCACGGGGCTGTCTTCGTCGTCGTCCGGCCTCGACTCGTTCGTCAACCGAGAGTCCGGCCACGAGATCATCGAGAGCGGGACGCCGAACACGAACGGCTACACCAACTCGTTCTACATTCGCGTGCCGGGCGCTTTCAACAAGGCGACGGGTATATTCGAGATGGACACAACTCTGACGAACCTCCTTTCTGGCGGATACAAAGACCCGCAGAACAACCCCATCGCCATCGTCATAAACGCGTCTCTGCAGGTGTCCGTGAGCTTCGAGATAAAAGTCGAGGAAGATGACATCACCCTGTAAGCGAACCGCGCACGAAGGATGCGTCGGCGTCGGCAGCGGCGATGCAAAGAAACACCCGAGAATATATTCCGACCCGGACCTCGACTACGTCGCGTGGTGGACGAGAGAAGCGTCGGCGGGACTGAAGCGCGTCGCGACGAAAAAATGGCGCAAAAATGTAATCAAACGCGAGTCTGTTTCCACAGAGCAGCTGCCTGCGCCATCGTTTTACCAGCCGTAATTTGTTTTCCGACGAAAATGTTGTAAGGATTCGGGTTTTTCTTCTTTTTAATGCTAGCTTTACTACCTCCAGCTACTACCGTACTATCAGGTACAATTATGGTTACACGATCGTCAGAATTTGTAACTCTCGTCTGTTTTATTTTTATGAATCTGATAATATCTAATAATTTCAACTGGAAAATAGCGTGACTGTATTCAGCTGGAACAGTACGTAGGTTAGAAGGGTCAGAAGCATAAGTTAGTCTAGAGAAAAGCTTACTGAACGCGGTTCTAAAAGAATTAAAGTCTTGAGGACCTTTCAAGTAATTTGTAAATTCAGTCTGTAGAACTTCGTCAAACTTATTTATTTGTGCGAAATTATCCAATTTGTAATACATTACCTTTTCTTCACTATGACCATTGTAGTGAAAATGATGTTTACATTTCATGTCCAAAAAGTTTTCTATTGTGCGTCTAAATTCTCTAGTAAACTTCGCAATCGCTCTGTCGGATTTATCCTGTGGATTTATTGTTATGTTCAACATTTTGTCTTCGCGGTCCTCTATATAGTTTTTAATCCTCTTCATTTTACCAGAAGTTACCGGACTGCGTGTTTTGATTTTATTTAGCATGGTTTCAAGAGTTTTTGCAGTATTTAAAATGTTGACATCAAATTTGTATTCTTCTATTATCGATGATATACTTGCTGAAATATCTAGACTTCTATTCATCTGCTTAAGCCGCAAAACGCATATTTGGTAAGTGCTTGCTAGAATATAAAACTCTGCAATATTTCTGACACATCTTGTACGATTATGCCCATACCGGTCGGTTGGTATGGAAAAGTTGTAATGGAAATGATTAATGTAAATGTTATACGCAGTAGTGTCGAAATATATCAATCGTTCAAAGAATGCTTTATTGTATTTAAGCTGTTTTTCGTGCTTTTTTTCCTCTGATAAGGCGGGACGATTGTACGCCCAGTCGGCTTGATAGTTTTTTCTGTCTAGTTCTTCTTGTACGATCACTTCAATAACAGCATCTCTCAGGACGTCAGTATTACCTATTTCAAAATCCATTAAAATCCTCAGGAGTACACCGTAATAACCTACGAGAATAAAGTTATTATGGTCATTCTGTACTTCTTGTTTGTTCATTGCGAATATAAAATTGGCAATGTCATATCTGTTATCGTATAACAGTTTCCTTCTGTGTCTGTGTGTCATATTAGTATCTATATCATTTGAAATATTCGTTAAAGTCCCTATAACGCCATATATAAACGAAGGAATTGATCCTGAAAGTACTATGGCAGTAAAAGCTATCATACCACCACCTATTGAACCATCACCTATTGCAATTGCTGTACATACGATGCTCACAATTATCAATATTACAGGTCTCAGGCTATGATCCACATCAATCGTTGGATTCAACTTGGCTCGTGGTAAGAAATACGGCAGTCTCTGTTCTCTTGGCATTTTCATGGCTTTTTCCATCAATTCCGTTAAGTGATTAATATCGTACTGTTCCACGGATTCGTTTCTTGTTTTAGATCTTTTATATGGGAAAAATCTCCACCAAGAATGACTTATCCCTCCCCCTTTAACCTTTGTACTCAAATTAAATCTTGGTATTGGTTTTTGTTTTTGTTTTTGTTTTTGTTTTTGTATTTGTATTCCTTTTACTGCGACAGCAAGATCATTTCCTAGGCTTTTTAGTCTTGCTTCAAAGTCTGCATAATTTTTTTCTTGAACGTCAATAGATTCATCTAAGAATCTTGTAGCTCTGTCTAATAAATTTTTCCATAATGGGGAGAGTGTTGTGAAACGAGGATCAGGCTCTGGCAAAAGCCCTGGATCCATTTAATATTATAATTATAACGAAAGAAAAAAAATGCTTACAAAAAAGTAAAACTACGATATGCGAAGCTCGGGATCGTCTATGTGGATATCGGTCCTGGTGTGGCTGGCGGTGGGCTTCGCAGCCTGGGTCCTTTTCCGAACGTTCTATCAGCTCCCTCCTTCGCCTCCGAGAGTCGTCGACCCGGTAGCGGCCAGCTTGAAAAACCGCATACTGCTCTATTCCGCCCACGCGCTGGAGCGCATGTGGGAGAGAAACATCTCGTTCTCCGAGGTCGAGTTTGTGAAGAAGAACGGCGCGGTGAACTGGGCAAAGTCGAAAGAATCAAACGTGTACGCTCTGGAAGCGAAGACGCCGGGTAATCGCGACATCCGCGTCGTGCTCGCTCCTTCGTCGCCGTGGTTCGCGACGGTCGTCACGACGATCCACCTCGGAGCCTGAGAACCAGGTGCAGCGTCGACTCTTTTTGTATGTTGTAGTCCGCGAGCACCCGGCCGTCTTCGAGCTGCTTGCCGGCGAAGATCAGCCTCTGTTGGTCCGGAGGGATGCCTTCCTTGTCCTGGATCTTGGCCTTGACGTTTTCTATGGTGTCGCTCGACTCGACCTCGAGCGTGATGGTCTTGCCAGTGAGCGTTTTCACGAATATCTGCATTATTATTATACGCGATTTATTTTTTTTTTTCACGAAACTCAAAACTGCGTTCCGACGAGTGAGCGCTGGACTCGAGCGGTGTTGGTAATGACCTTCTTTCGCTTCTGCTTCAGCTTATGTTTCGTATTCTGAGCGGCGGCGGCTGCCGGCTTCGGCTTCGGCTTCGGCTTCGGCTTCGGCTTCGGCTTCTTGGCGGCGGCGGTGGCGACCGGTTTCCGCTTCGGCATGACGATATGATGATATAAACGAATGAAAAAAAAAGGACGCGTCTCTGAGACGGGCATCCTTTTCGTTGTATAAAAGGGGTGTTAAGGGGTTTGATCCCCTAAAACACATTGGGGGAACTTGTTCGTCATACATGATTCTTAGATGCTGTACGGGTTGGGGGTATCAGAATCAGAATCGGAATCAGAATCAGACTCGTCGTCGAATACGCTGAGAAGGTAGTCGACTTTGGAGTCGTTTGCTTTGAGGGAATCAACGGCCGTGTGGGGCGGTTCTTTGAGGGAATCAACGACCGTGTAGGTCGGTTCGGAGATTTCGTCGAATTCAACGTCATCATTGGTAGACAACGGTGCAGGTTTGGAGCAAAGTTGTTTGACTGCGTCGACAGTTATCTTACCGAAATAGTAATCTTTCTGTGAGATTTTTCTTGCGACAGTAGTGGAGAGCTTACCAAAGTAATAGGGATCTTCATGGTAAGGATCTTCCGGAGAAGATTTTGCGATGTGGTTGGCAAGTGGGTTCAGGAAGAGATCACCGAAGCGGTAACCTTTCTTCGCGGGAGCAGAAGAAGAAGAGGAGGAAGCAGAAGAAGACATTGTGAGCGTTTGGATGTTTTCGATAGTTGAGAGAATCGGAAAGCTAGTGAATGTATGAGAGAGAGCGGTGGAAAGAAACTCGAGATGGGGGCTTCAATTTTTTTGTTTTTTTGTTGTTTTTTCGAGACGTAAAAGCATCGGGACAACGAAAAAAACGGAAAAATGACAGATTTCGAGATCCGGATCGGAGTGGACGCGTGCCTGGCCCGACAATGCCTCGTATACGGGATGCATCTGCTCGGCGGGGCTACCAAGGTCGAGTACCTTTGCGACGGCGACATTCCAGTGAACATCAGCAAGGACCTTCGGCGCAACCTCAGGATGGCGTCGATTCCTCTTAGGGATCCGGATGCCACGCACGATATCGAGTTCGAGGGGGGGCGCATCTCGATCCGGGTAGTGAACGAGAGCGGGTCGAGCGAGCGGGAGTGTCTCGTCGTCAGGGTGAGCGCGCCGAACAAGGCTGTCGCGGACGCTTTCCTGGACGCGGCGATCCGGCACTGCGGCTCTCTGGTGACATTTCCCAGCCAGGCGAGCACAACCCGCAAGTACCTGTACGACAGCGGCTACTGGGACAGGCTCGGGGACTCTCCTCGGCGGCCGCTCGAGTCCGTTTTCCTGACGGAAGAGGGCAGCGCGCTGGTTAGAGACGTGGTGGAGTTTATGACCGCGGACCGGGTGCGCGAAAAGCACCGCAAGTACGGCGTGCCCTGGAAGATGAACGTGCTTCTGCACGGTCCGTCCGGAACCGGAAAGACTTCGCTGGTCGAGTCCGTCGCGGGAGCGATGGGCTCCGACGTGTTCCTGATCCAGTTCACCCCGAAGCTCAGGGACAGCGACCTCGCGATGGCGCTGCGCCGAGTCGCGGACCACCCTTTCCCGGTCGTAGTGATGGAGGACGTCGACTGCATTTTTTCGGACCGGAAGGCTCACGACACCTCGCGCAACGCCGTCAGCCTGAGCGGGTTCCTGAACGCCCTGGACGGCATGTCGCGCCCGGAGGGGTCGGTGGTGTTTATGACGACCAACGACGCCGCGTGCCTGGACAAGGCGGTTACGAGGTCCGGGAGGGTAGATCGGGTGCTCCGCCTGGGCCACGCGGAGCCGGGCCAGTCGCGCAGAATGGTGGATTATTTTTTCCCCGGACAAGATTGCGAGCAGTTTCTTCGCGACGTCGCGGGGCACACGTACACCACCGCGGACCTGCACCAGTACCTTTTCAGATGCGACAAGCCGGACGCCAAGCAGTTTATCAAGAGCCAAAAGCGAGATTTGTCGTCTACGGCGGCATCCCGGGACATGTACACATGAATATATACATATACGCCCCCTAGACCAAAAAAAAATTGAATCATTTACGAGCCGAATCTATCCAACTCTCGCAAACATCGATAACTCGAACTCATTCGCCATGGACACCACTCCTCCCTCGAGCCCTCCTCGCAGCTCTCCAAGGTGCCCCGATGCTCCTCGAAAAGCCCGAGTCGCCGCCCCGTTCCCCGCGAACGCCAACCAGAACAACGCCACCCATCGCCGCCTGTTCCAGGACGACGACGACGACCTAGTTCCGATGACGCCTCCTCAACCGGAGGCTTAGGGTTTACAGCAATGTAATTATGGATGACAAATCCCAAATTCCCAAACTCTTGTCTACAAAGTGCGGGAATTTTTCCGTGCATCGCTCCGATACGAGCACCGAAGGCGGGGGCCAGCAAAACGGCGGCGCGAAAAGGCACAAGGGCCTCCATTCTCCGGTTTTTATATCGCGGTTTTCTCGGTTGATGAACGTCGTCGTCGCCAGGTACCGAGCGCCCGATTTTTTCACGTTGCGTATCGCGCGCGATATCGCGTCGAACGAGAGGTGCACGAAAACGTCTCGCGCGAGCACGAGGTCGCACCTCGGGATGGGGTCCGAGCATACGTCTCTGACGGCGAAGTTTACGCTGGGGTAGAGTTGGCGGTTCCGATCGACGATAGACGGCACGACGTCCGACGCGGACAGGACGAGGCTCGCGGAGGCGGTGCGAGACAGCCACCGGAAGTCGCCGCAAGCGACGTCGCAAATCGATTTCACTCCCAGCTCTTTCACCGCTGCGTCGAATCCGGCGGCGAGCCTGACGGTCTGCTCCGCAGTGGAGCCCGGGCCGCTCACGGATTCCCTCGAGCCCCAAAGATTGTTTTCGTGGATGTCTTTGAATACGTCCATTTCCTGTAGATGTAAAGTAGAAACGAAAAAAAAATATATAATAATCGCGATGAGCAGAGATCGCAGGGTGGTCGTGGTGTCGCACAACGACGCGGCCGAGGGCGCGCCGGTGATGGCGCAAAAGATCGCGCAGGGCCTCGCGGAGAGGTGCGGTTTCGCGGTGGCGCTCTGCTGTCTTTCGAGGTCGCAGAACGGTCTCGCCGGCTTCGATGGCATAGAGCGCCTGGATTCTGTCGACGCGGAAACCGTCGTGATCCTCAACACGGTCGTGTCGTGCAAGATCGCGAAACTGCTGGCAAAGACCACCAAGAGGATACTCGGCGTGGTTCACGAGGTGTACAACGAGACGTTCGCGTGGGTTGGCCCGGATACGTTCGAGGGCGTCGCCAGGATCGTGTTCGTGTCGCAGTTTTGCAGGGACAGCTACCCGACGGATTTCTTCTCCGGAGCGCCGACGCGCGTGATTCACAACTGGCTCTCGGATCGCGAGAGATCGCTGATCGACCTCGCCCCGAGACACAACGGGGGCTACGCGCTGTGCCTGGGATCGGTCGCGAGGCACAAGGGGCAGATGGTGGCCGCGAAAGCTCTGTCGGGATCCGGGATGCCGCTGGTAATCGCCGGGAGAGTGTACGACCCCGAATACCTCGAAGACATCAAGCGGTGCTTCGACGGCGAGATCCGGGTGACTGGACACGTCGGCCGTCTGGAAGCGGCGGAGCTGTTGAGGGGCGCCTCGGTGCTGGTCAATCCCTCGCCGATGGAGTCGTTCTCTCTGGTCGTGCAAGAGGCGATGTACGGACTGGTCCCCGTGGTCGCCAGCCGCGTCGGGGGCATACCCGAGCAGGTGGCCGACGGCCAAGAGGGCTTCCTGTTCGAGAGCGGCAGCGCCGCAGACTGCTTGGAAAAAATCGGCCTCGCTATTGCTCGCTCGGCGAACGTCACGCGAGCGGGCCGCCGCCGCTCGCTTTCGTGCTTCGGAGAAGAAGAGAAGACGTCGCAGTACGCCGAAGAAGTCGACGCTTTATGATTTCAGGGCGGCTATCTCTGCTTTGAGATCTCGGATCGTGTCCAGCATGCCCTGGAGAGTCTCGGGCCGCATGACGACCATCTTTTGCTTCTTGCGAGGGCGAGGGCAGCAAATCCGGCTCTCGGCGGTAGAATCCGATTCGTCCGTGTGATCCATTGCGCGTGTTAAAAAATGCCCCGACGTATCAGAATCAAAAATTTGTAAATTCTTCCGCTCCGTCCGGTATATTCATTGCTTCTTTGCTGCACGTCACTTTTTCAGACTTGTACACGTAGCATCCCTGAAGCGCGTCCTTGTATACGATTTTACCCGAGTTTCCCGGCATCGGGAACTTGACGACGCGTTTCGGCCTGGGAGCTATCACGTACACTATCATCATGCCGATGCCGAGCGCGACGGCGAAAGCCAGTGGGTCGAGTTTGTCGAATAACATTTCGCCGCTGATACTCAATAGACCCCATTTTTCGCCATGCTGCCCTTAGCAGCAGCCGGAGCTATAGGAGCCGCGAAATCCGCGTCGGGCATCGCGCTAAAGGGACTCCAGGCGGTGTCGGGGGTATCGACAGACCAAGTCACGGAAGTCATGATGAAAGCGATCGCGTTCGTCGCCAACGTAGTCAAGCTCGCGATTCTCGTCGCGGTCGCGATTTTCCTGTACATGAACCCGCCCCGCGTAGGAGGCCCGCACAATTTTCAGCGAAAGAGCCTCGGCGAGGCGTCCGAAGTGTTCCGTAAATCCGTTTCCAAGTTTTGGAATTTTTACGGCGCCAGGATGGAGGAGTGGTGGTCCGATCTGGTATCCCGCGCGTCGAGCGAGCCGGAGGCGAAGCGAGCGCTGGCCGACATGTGCGATCGGTGGAAGGAGCGCGGCAAGAAGACGGTGTTTATCCCCCTGTTCCTGGAGAACAACAATTCCTCGTCGGCGAACGGTCGCATAGCGTCGGACGTGCGAACCGATTTCTACAGGTACCCGGGCCGCACTTTCGACAAAGACGAGGACAAAGACATAATCCTTGCGGCCGGGTCTGCCGAGCTAGACGTATCCGAATCGGACTCGATGACGAGGTGGCCGACCATCGGCAAGAAAACCGAGGAAGGGGTCGTCGTGAAGCCGGAATTGGATTTTCAAACCTGGTTTGATCTCGACTACTTCGACCCGGTGCAGGTCGTCGACGAGGCCGGATCGAACGCCTACGTGAAGAGGATGCGCGCCGTCGAGCGGCACGATCTTCTGGTGGTCGCGCTGCCGGAGTTCGTGCAGACGCTGTACCTGGAGAACTCCGTCTTCCGGCACGTTCCGATAGAAGACATCGACGTCTTGGTTGCGCACTTGGAGAGTAAGGGCCTGTCGCTGACGGACCCGGCAAATCTCCCCGAGTTCATGGTGCGGTACGGCGTCAAGAAGGCGGACGAAGCTTGTCTATCGTATGCCGCCGGTCAGCTGAGGGAGACGGTTCGCTGCCTGGAAGAACGGTTCGTGGAGAGGCTCCACCGAACGGTCGCGAGCAACACGGTGCTCGCCAAGTCGATCGCTCGGAACGCCGATCCGGACGATTTGGTCGATCTCGAGTCAATGAACCCGGGGAATCTCGCCGATGCCGTGCTCAAGATAAACGCAGACAAAGACACCGCTCTGTTCCACGCGACGCGCGGCATGAAATACTGGAGGGACACAAAAGCGGCGTCGGAAAGCATCGTGTCCTCTGTGCTTTCCGGCAACGTCAATACTCTCGAGATAAAGAATTTCGTCCGCAGCTCGACTGTTCTGTTCGAGAAAGCCGTGACCGACATTCTGTCGTGCATGCGACTCGCGGAGTCCGAGGAAACAACGGACAAGAATTCGATGTCGATCGAGTACACCGCCTGGCACGCGGCGATAGACAGGTTCAGAGCGGTAGAAGACGATACGTACGACGTCACCATCAAGCAGCTGCAAAACATGCGAGAGACTATATCGAATTCGGGGCTGAAAAACTGCAACGCGTACCGCGAGCTGTACTCTCAGTACGCCAACGCCGTGAAGTGCGCCGTGTACGTGGAGACGTATCTCGACGACGCGAAGATGAAGTGGAACGTGCGGTACACGAATCCGCTGGCCGCGGAGAATTTTTACAAAACGTATTTCAACGATATCCTGCAGGCCTACTGGCTCAAGTACAAGTACAAAACGGTGCCTAGGAGGGATTGCTCGGACTGTTTCGAGCCCCACCAGAGCCCTCTCGGCAGCATCTTTAACGTCGAGTCGGTGGCGGAATACAGCGTCCGGTATTGGCAGCTAGCAAATATGCTGCGAGACACGAAAAAAAAGCTGTCCAGCGCTCTCCGGAACTCTCTTCAAAGCTGCGAGTTCAGCGCGGGATTTGTGCGAAAGATTCTCGGGGAAGAGTTCGACGGGAAAGGCTTTTACGGGGGCATGAACAACAGGGTGTGGGTTTACAAGATGTCGCATCCGGCTTCTACGCTCGTGTGGAGCGTGCAGGACGGAGACTGGATCGACGGCGCGGGCGCGACGGTGTCGATGCCGTTCGTCTGGGAAAACGTCGCGCACGGCGACGAGGTGGTTGTCGAGGACTGCGTGCAGGGCGGCTCCGTGATATACTCGCGGTACTCTTCGCCGCTGGACGGTCTCAACCGGTTTATGACAGCGGACGAGCGCGGAAATATCAGCACGGAGAATAAAATATTGATAAACTCTCTGAACTTTTCGGGGTGCATGCACGGACTGTCGAGGCAGCCGCACGCCACAGGAAGAGGCGACGTCGGAGAGATCGCAAACATGGGGGACGCTACCGACCTGGACGGTACTCTTCGGAAAGACACCGGGAGAGGAGATCTGACAGAGACGGACATGAAAGAGGCGTTGAAAGGGGCCAGCGTCGAATTGAAAGAAGGTTTTACCACGGAGCCGAAGGAGGAGGATTACTGCTACGCCGATAAGACCGACGCCAGCGCTACGGACATGAGCCAATCCGGTATTTTCCAGATCGTTGACATCACCGACCCCCCCGACAGAATGACGCTGTTCAGCAAGCGAACGGTCATCGTCATCAGCAGGAGCGCCCGGCTAGACGACCCGAGGTACGCGAAGAAACGACTGCTTGTCTTCGGATACGACTCTACCACCGAGAAGAACGTACCGGTTCTCATAGACGACACCCCTCAAAACAGAGGCCGCGCGATGATCACTTTCGAGACGATGTCCTTGAACACGACCGGCGGAGCGGTTTTCGGATTCCCCGACAAGGACGGAAACAACGCCTACGAATTTTTCCTGGACAAGGACGCGAAGAGGAAAACCGTAGACAAGCCGAAGAGCTTGAAGTCTCTCTGGATACTGATCGGAATCGCGATCGGAGGAGCGCTCGTGACGGCCCTCACGCTGGGAGCAGCGGGACCCGTGGTCGCCGCCGGGCTCACAAAGGTAATGATAACCACCCTTGTCGCGAAAACGATCATGTACGCGAGCGCGGCCGGCGCGATCGCCGCCGGTGCAATGGAGATGAGCGACCAGGTCAGGGCAAGGATGATGGGCACCGCGAAAGCTACGGGGGCCATCATCCAAAACGTTCTAAACGGAACTCAAAAAAATCCTTTCGTGGAAGACCATTTCAGATACATGATGGTTCTAGAGAAGCCCGGAATATGGCCCGAGTTCTCGATCGTGCCATACGTCGCGCCTTCAAAAACGATAGGCAGCGAAGCGCCGGAAGCCGGGGTCAACTCTCCGCCCGCGATGATAGTCCCCCGCGATTACCAGAGCGGAGCGAGTCGGGTAATCATGATACAAGCCAAGGACAAGAACAAAAACTCTGTGACAATGCTGCACCCGCCAATGATCACGGAGCACACCAAAGACAACTTTTCCCGCGTCGGAATGCCGTTCTACATGTACTCGCCACACAAGCGCATGTTCTTGACCCCGCCCGGGAATGGAGACTTTCACCCGGTGTGGATAAACGCTGGCGTCGACAGCACGGAGCTACCCGTGACAATCGTTGCGAACACTTTCGACGTGGTTCAGGCCGACGGACACTCGCTGAAGCTGTCAAAGAAGAACACTAAAGAACGCAAACAGTTTTTCCGCCGCGTATACGTTTCCGAAATAGGCGCCGACACGTACAAACCGGACCTGCCTTTCAAGCTAAGACTAGACGAAGAAAACGGGCTGTTTGTTGCGGCGGACGACGAAGGCAACCTCGCGCTAAGGGTTTCTGATCTAGCCAGCGTTTGGACGTACGACGGTCGCAGTCTGAAAACCTATATAAGATATATTAAACCCGTCGCTCTGGAAATCACGCAAGACAAAAAGCTGAAAGCGAACAGTATCGTCGACGGTAACCGGAATCAGAATTTCTCGCTAGAAGCCGCGGGGGAATGTTCCAATGGATTTTCTTACACAGAGGCCGACGTCGTAGCCGGAAAAATGCCCGGCGTGGCGTGCGTGAGGCCGTTCTACGTCTACGAGATGCTGCCGACCGACTACACCTCGACGCAGCGAACCGCGATTGACGGGGCAAAAAAATAGTTCAAATAAAATCGTATTCCTGGCACAGCGCGGCAATCGCCGGGCACCCCTCCTCGACCTTGCCAGAGAACACACATCCCCATCGAATGTTCTCCATGTGGTCGCAGGGGTGGTACGTCAGCGGCCATCCGACCCGCGCCAGGATTGCTTGTTCATCCTCTGGGGACTGGCGGCGCGTGTCGTAATGGCGCAGGATCTTCACCATGTTGTGGTAGTCGAACGTCGATATGGCCGCGGGCGAAAAAAGCGACGAGCAGCATCTCCACGATGATCTCGAACGGCGACATATTATTGTTTCCGAGTCGTGTTTTTTCCGGCCGACCGCACACGCGCGGGGCGTAATGAGAATTATTTCTGTTTGCTTGGCGTTACACAGGCGCGCAATGGTCCGGATCCTTTCTCTCGACGTGGGAGTAAAAAATCTCGGCGCCTGCGAGCTGGAATGCGAGCGCGACGGCACCGGGCTGAAGATCGGGTTCTGGGGCGTGCTGACCAACCCCCGGAAAGCTGACACGATGCAGTCCGTGATAGCGGGCGCCGTCGACGCGGTGGTCGAGCTCGACTCCAGGAGCGGCGGGTTCGGCTGGGACCACGTTCTGATCGAAAACCAGCCTTGCATGAAGAACCCGAGGATGAAAGCCGTACAGACGGCGATACACACCCTCCTGGTCCAGAAATACGGCGAAGAAGTCGACGTCCGGCCGACAGGGGCCGTGGGAAAGAACAAGGTCGCCGATCTGATTCTGTGCGACTCCGACTCCAGCTCGCCGTCTTACCGGAAAAACAAACAGCGTTCCGTCGACGCGGCGCTCTCTTTTCTCCGGGCGCGCGACTGGGCCGAAGAGCTGCTGGCGCTGGAAGCCTCGCCGAAAAAAGACGACATGAGCGACGCGCTGCTCCAGGGCCTGTTTTTTCTTTCGACCAAGCTTAAAATTCTTTCCTTATAGACAGAACCGGGTAATGACGAAAACATCTCACAGATTTCGAGGCGGAGGATGCGGGTGCACGCAGGGGGGGACGTACGGGGGGAGCGCGGCCAGCGACGCCGTCATGCACGGAATCACGCACGATCAGCTAGCCATGGCGCAGGACTCCGGGATCGGTCCTCTTGTGTCAGGCGGGGGCTGGGGCTTGTTCGGACGACCAATGTTCACCGGAGGAGTGCCGTTGAGGACTCCGACGCCAGTGACGCTTACCGGAGGTGCCAAGCGGAAGACCACCAGAAAGCCGGCCTCTAAGAAGAAGACGTTGGTCGCGAAAAAGAAGACCACGACGGCCGCGAAGAAAAAGAAGCCGGCAAAGAAATCGAAAAAGTAGCAACTTTCAAGACATCATAGCTTTGCCGAATAGATCAGACGCATTGTAAGTGTCGTTGACCCCGGGGACCAATTTGTAACCAGATTCCATTTTGTACCGCCTGATTCCCGGAAGATTCTTGGAATGCTCTACCAGCCCGCGCTGGTGCGTAGCGAGCACGTATAGGCACCCGGTCGTTTCGGTCATCGACGTCAGGACCTTGCTGCCGCAGACGTCCCCTTGCACGGAGTCGGTACCCCCGAAAATCTCGTCCAGGAGGAGCAGGCCGACGTCCCCAGGGCGGGACCTCGCCGACTCGATGCACTCGCCCGCGCGCTGCAGCTCGTTCTGGAACTTCGATCGCCCCGCGGCCGGGTCGTCCCTGATGCCCATCATCGTTGTGACGTACTTTACCGGAGTAATAGCGCACGACTCCGCTGGAGCCATGCCGATCGTCTGCCCCAGCAGCACCACGCAGCCGACTATGCGCAAAAGGGTGGACTTGCCGCTCGCGTTGGGCCCGGTGAGCACTATCCCGTTGGCCCCGCGCATCGACGCGAAGTCGTTGGCCGCGTCGCCGTCCCGGAGCCGCCTGCCTCGACGAATCACTACGGCGTCGTACGCGCTAGGCAGGAACGTCACGCGCCTCAGGGCGTGCGCGGCTCCGGCTGCTCGAAATGCGCACACGGCGTCCAGTGTAAACAGCTGCTTGAGCCTCGCCCGTATGTTGTCGCGGTCGAGGCACGAGTATTCCATGAGAGCTTTGGAAAAACTAGTGCACCAGGGCCGGAAAGTCTCGTCGTATGTTTCCGGGGAGCCCGTTTTTTTAGCCGGACATCGGTATCCGTCGCCGCACCAACGGCGGTAAAAAGGCTCGTCGTAATCGTCTGCGATCTCGTCGCACGTCTGCAGAACCCGGTTCAGGCAATTTACCTGCGTCGCCACCCTCTGGATCGCCGCCGAAAGCTTCATGCTGTGCCTCACCGAGGACACGACCGCCTGGAAGTACATCACGCAAGTCATGACCACCGACGCGAGCTGCATCGCGAACGACGGCGCTTTACCGAAAGCGATGCTCATCGCCGCGCCGGCGCCCTTGAAAGAGTGATACATGAGCTTGACGAAAGTCTGAAAGTCGAGCGGTATCTTGAGCTTGAACCGGATAATGAAATAAGGCGCGAGCAGGTACGACAGCGGAGCGGATATGGCGAGAATCGGCACTGCGAACGCCGAATAGCAGTTGTTCGCCCACAGCGCCGGCCAGATATTGTTGAGCTGTTTCGCTATGCCCTTGAAATACGGCGCCTGGACGGCTTCCGCGGTATCTTCGTCCAGGTCTTCGGGACTCGTGGCGCACCAGGCCGCCCCCTCCTCGTGTTTCGCGACCAGTTCCAGGTGCTTGCGTAGCCGGGCGATACTGTCCCTGTCCATAGCGAGCCCGTGGATATCCGCGGCCCTCGCCCTCAGCGTCCTGGCGCAGTGCAGCGGTCTGGAGAGTATTTCTTTTACACATTTCTTGCCCCCCTCTGTCGCCGCGAAAGAAGCTACTCTGTCTATGGTCGCGTAGTGGTCTAGGTCTCCGAACGCGTCAGGGTGAAGAGACACATTTTTTCTATTCATTGTTTACGTACAATCTGTTTTTTTTCCTTCTAAAAAATCCGCGCGGTGTCCGGGAGACTCGCGATGTACTCGACCCACTGATCGACGTCTCGCAGTCCTCGGGGGTACCAATCGGAGTACGACTCCGGAATGCGGTCGTAGCCGAACTCGTCTGACGACGCCAGAATCGGTGCGCGAGGAGGCCACCGTCTTCCGGAGAGAATCTCCGTCAGAAACTCCGTCTTTTCAATGCTTCGCGATCTGGAGCTATAAAAGCACTTGCTCGCCTCGTCGAGAGAAACCGGTCTCCCGATGTATTTTGTCAGGATGTTTCGTATGGCCTCTGCTGCCGAGCTGCGCGTGAAAAGCAGTTTCGCGTCGACGAGACTCCCGGCGAGACACGCGATTTCTTTCATCGCTTCTTTCCGGCGAGTATTTTTGGAGGTCTTGATGCCTGTTCCAGCCCGCAGCATCCTCAGAACGGTCCTGTAAGTGGGGCTGCTGACTTCCCCCCACACGCACGCGTCGTTGCAATGTCCCATTTTTTTCAAATTATGGAAAATCAGATTCGTCGCGTATCTCCTTTTGAGCTTTTCTGATATCGGTCAGTTCCGGGGATTTGGGAGTCGGCATCGTCCACCAGGGGTCGATCGCGGCGCTCATTCTCACGAAACCGGATTTTGTTTGCGGGCCGAGCTTGGCTATCTTGCCGATGTGGGATCGGATGTCGCCGGTGCAGACTCCGAATTGAACGTCAAGCACGGATCGGGTGAGGACCACCGAGAAGGCGTGGCCCTCCACAGCGAAGCAGTGAATATCGGAACGGGTGTCCGAATCCGGATGATATGATGTAGAGAAAGAGGTGTCGATCGTTCGAACCGGAGCGACGAAATCGTCCGGTTTGAACACCCAAGAGTCAGATTGCCATATCGGACTGTCGACCGCGGTCAACACCCGTTCGAGATCAGACAAGCGATCGTCGGCGATCAAATGCCGGACCGTGTAACGATTCAGGTTACTGGCAACGACGGTGACGACGGAGAAGTGCCTGTCGTCGACTTTCGTGTGGCACACGCAGTAGCTTGTCAGAGACACGGGGATTTCGTAGCCGTCTTCGCCGTGATCCGTTCGGTAGTCGTCGAGAGTTATCGCGGGGTGTTTCCTGGTAGACCAGGTCTTCTTGATTGTTTTACTGACCAACGGCGTCGCCGAGCTGCTCGCGAGCGACAGGCCGGCTTTTCCGAGCGCGGTAAATCCGATGCCGAACAGAAAGGAATACATCTTCTCTGTTTCTGAAGTTCAAAAAAAAAAGTAAAAATTGGGCCACCGTCTTGGACCCTTTTGAGCGTTTTGCTCTCAGGGGGGAGACGGGGCAGCGGGAGCCGGGGCAACGGGTGCCGGGGCAACGGGAGCCGGGGCAGCGGGAGCCGGGGCTTCTTTGGGAGTCGGAAGGTTCCACCAGGCGGAGATTTTGTTGCTGGTAACAACAGATTCGTTATCGTCTGGGGAATCGAGCTTGGTGACTTTGCCGATGTAGGGTCGGATGTCACCGGAGCAGACTCCGAAATGGACGTCTAGCACGGATCGGTTGAGGATCAGTGAGAAGGCGTGACCATCTACAGTGAAACAGTGGATGTCGGTGCGGGTGTCCGCATCCACGATGCTTGATACGGAGTAAGAAGTATCAAAGATCTGATCTGAAACGCCATAGTACTCTGGATCGAATGTCCAGAAGATGGATTTCCAGTACGGAGCTTTGATAGCGGTCAGCAGTTGTTCGTGATCCATGATATGATCTTTGACGATCATGTGGTGGATTACGTACGGCTGATTGATAACTTGCTCAATAACTGTAACGATGGAGAACTTGCGTTTACCGACTTGTGTGTGGCACACGTCGAATTTCACCGCAGGAGGATGTGCGGCGGGAGGATCAACGGCAGTGGGAACCTTTTTGGTACTGGATAGGCCAAGTGTCTGGTTAAACAGCTTGCCGAAGTAATAAGGCTCTTCCTTGGAAGAGTTGGTTAAGTAGCTTAGGGTTCTGTGAGTCAACTTGCCAAAATAGTATTTTGAAGGCTTGATGTTGAAATATTCGGGGAAAGTCTTGGTGGGGTGTTTGTCCGTGCGATTGCTGATATGGATGGTTTGCGATAAAGCAGTATTGCATTGGTACATTGACCAGGCGGTAGCGCTGGAGCAAGTAAGGACGAATACTTTCGATACGACATGAGAGCCGACGGCAATAGCAAGAGAAGAAGACATTTTGTGGTTTGCAAGAGTTCGATTGTTATAGTTTGGTTGGTGAATAGATGGGTGTGGTTGGAGAGATTCGTGAAATACGCGCTTCAATTTTTTTTTCGCGATCAATGCCAAATGGCAGAGATCATATGGTACGACAGCCCGCACACGTTGTTCACGAAAGAAACCGCGCTCAAAATCCTTCCGTCCTCCACTATGACGTACGCCGAGCAGCTGAACGCGGTCGTGCGGCTGTCGGTGTACTACGGCGTCCTGGTGTCTATCGTCAAGGGGTCTCCCGACATGCTGTTCGTTCCCGTCGGAGTGGCTTTCGTGACGTTCCTGCTTTACCGGAGCTTCGTGGCCCAGGGGCGAGCCGAGGTGTTCAGCCAGATGTCCGCGTCCGGCGGCGGCAGAGGATCGTCGTCGGCGTCCTGCGTGAAGCCGTCCAAGGCGAACCCCTTCATGAACGTGCTAAACGGGGACGACCCCTACAGGGACGCGGCCTGCGATCCGCTCGATCCTGAAATAAAAAAGAACGTGGAAGACAAATTCGCGAGCTCGATGTTTTACGACGTCGACGACGTCTGGTCCAGGAACAACTCGGGCCGAAATTTCAACACGACCCCGTCGACCACGGTGCCCAACGACCAGGGGAACTTTGCGGAGTGGCTTTACAGCGGGGTCCGCGCGGGAGGCAAGCAAACTAGGCCGCCGAGAAACGCCGCGTACTAAACTACGCGATGTCTACGGCTACGGTCCGCACGCCCGCGCTGGTCTGGACTCGCTTGGTGGGCACCGCCGCTCCGGCGCGCTCCTTCTTGTGGTGCGTCTCGTGGCACTCGGCGCACAGGACCTCGAGGTTGAACGACCGGTTCTTCACTGCGTTGGACGCCGACCGCTGGGGCTCGATGTGGTGCGTGTGGACCGCTCTTCGTTTGTGGCACCTCGCGCACGCGCCCATGTATACGTCCGGATTGTAGTTGGACTGCTTGGTCGACACGGTGTACTCCGCCTCGGCCCCCGCCAGGCGAAGGGCGTGGCCCCTCGCCGCCTCCAGAAAGTCCGCCGGGAGGCCGATCGCCCGGCAAACGGTGACGCCGTACGTCGTCTCGCCCGATCCCTGGGCCAGCTTCCGATCGTAGACCAGATCTCCGGATGCCGAGAGGGAGACGCGGAGGTGCTTGACGTCTATCTCGGAGGGGATCGGCTCCGGTAGGCACGCGACGACGTCGTGCTGGTGCGTGGCGAGGAGGAACCTGCACCGCTTGGCGTGGAGGGTCTCGATCCCGGCCGCGATGATCGCCGTGGCCGAGACGCGCTCGGTCCCGCTGCAAAGCTCGTCGCCCAGCACCAGGCTCATCGAGTCTCCCCTCCGGAGGATCTCGTTCAGCTCCGTCATCTCGACCGTGAAGGTGCTGAGGCCCCTGGATATGTCGTCGTTGTTCCAGATGCGCGTGAAGAGCCTCGCGAACAGCCCTATCCGGAGCGAGTCCGCGCACACGTACATCCCCGCCTGGGCCATGCACACCGCGATGCCGACGGACTTCATCAGGCAGCTCTTGCCGCTCCCGTTGATTCCGTAAAGAAGCATGCCGGACGCCTCGCCGCATCCCAGCGATACGTCGTTGCCCACGTATTGCGTCACCGGGTCCAGAGCCTCGACGACGGGGTGCCTGAGGTTGACCGCCGAGAAGAACGCGCCCTTGCCCGAGACGATCGCGGGGCGCACGAACCCCCGCTCGGCGGCCATGATCGCGCCGGCGAGCGCGACGTCGAGGTCTTCCAGCTCGCGCGCGCAGAGGTACACGTCGTCCGCGAGCTCGTCGAGAAGCGCAGAGCAGCAGGCGGCGTGCGCCCTCGCGTGCTCCTCGGAGCAGCGCCTCCTCGAGCCGGACGCAGACGCGAGGGCCTCCCGGAGCGCATCGCTGTAGACGACCACGTCCGTCTTTTTCGATCGGTGGGGCTGCACCACGAGCTCGCGCGCGGACACGGTGGATCCGGCGACTTCGAAGCGCTTGTCCCTCCTGGCGATCTCTCGGCGCGCGTTTTCGAACCTCTTGCGCGTGACGATCACCTCGATGTCTCCGTCCTTGTTCGCCTCCGTCTTGAAAAAAGGGTCCACGACCGCCCCCGCGCACGAGTTCAGGTGGGCCAGGAGGGCGTCGAGCTCCGCGTCGCAGCGATCCCGCTCGCGCAGGCGCGCGTCGAACTCCGGGTATACGCCCTCGGCGAACGCGACCTCTTTCCTAAACTTGTTGTCGGGGCCGAGGTCGACCCGAGAGGACAGGCGCGCGAGGCAGGACGCCGCCGGGTGGTGAGGCCTCTCCCCGAAGACGATCGCGGAGGCCTCCTGCAGGCGGGTCATGGCGTCCGCGACGGCGTAAAAGTCGGCGGCCTTGAACGCCGCCGGCCTGGCTAGGCGCCGGAAAGCGCTCTCGAAGTCGCACACGCCCGAGAGAAGCTTGCGGAGAACCGCGCGGTGCGGTATCGCCGCGTCGACGACGCTCAGCCTCTGCTCGATCTCGATCGGGTCCCTCGACGGCCGGCAGAGCCGCCGCCTGAAGCACCGCCTCCCGAGCGGCGTGACGCACCTCGGCAGGTGAAACAGGAGCCCGTCGTCCTTGGTGACGTCGAGCTGCTGGAGTCCGCCTATGGCGACGTCGAGGTGCCTCTGGGGCGAGATGAGCACCGGCGGCTCCATGATGCGCAGTTTCGTGTCGTCCCTCCGAAACACAAAGTGTATCAGGTGAGCGAACGCCCTCGCCGCGTAGCGCCGCCCGCCCAGCCCCACGTACGTGTCCGAGCTCCCCGAGACGATGCCGCACCCGTCGAACTGCTCCCTGATCGCCTCGCGGACGTGCGAGTCGCGGAGCGTCACCGGGTCCACGCGCTTCTTGTCCGTGCGCTTGCCGAAAAACCTTGCGTCTCCGGCGCGGGCGGCGAAGCGGTCCATGGCGGCGTCGCCCTCGGGCGTGTCGGCGCACACGAGGAGCGTGTGGGACGGGCAGTCGGCCAGGACTGCGCTGACGAGCTGCCCGAACGCGGCCTCGAACGTCTCCTCGACGAACTCGCATGCCTGCGTCTTTCCGGTGTTGGACTCGAAAGTGGCGTATCCTAGCTTTCCGGGGCAGTCGTCGACGAAGACGACCGCGCACATCGCGCTGTCGCGCGCCGCCGGAAGCTCGACGGGGGTCCCGGGTCCGTATACGGCGACCGGCACGCGGTATATCTCCTCGCAGTTATTCTTTTTCGTCCGGGTGAACTGATCCATGACGACGATCACGTATCCCTGGTCCGTGAAGCGCTGGCACCAGTGCTCGAGAGACTGCGGGGGGAACCCGGCCATGTCCATCGAGTTGTAGTTGAGCCCCGCGACGCTGTTGGCCAGCATCGCCTGGTCGTCGAAAAAGTTGTACATGCTGCCGCACATCATCGCCACGGTGGTCTTGTCGCCGTACTCTCTCCTGAACTTGGCGACCGCCTCGTGGTAGGCCTGGCGCACCGTCGCCATTTTTATTTTTTTTCAAAACGTTGTGTAAAAATACAATGCCAAGTATTCCGTGCGAGTTTTGCGGGTCGCGCGTGCCTCACGAATCATACTACGCTCACTGCGTGTCTTGCACTGGAAACGGCTTAAACTCGGACGACGCCGGAGACGATTACGACGCCAACATCGGCATCCAGGAGTCGATGGGCGGGTCGGTGATGAAAGCTTGCAAGGACATCAACGCCGCGGCCCCGATCGTCGAGGAGCCCTGCATGCAGACGTGCGCTGTGTGCCTCACGCCTGCGAGCGAGGTCTCGAGGGTGCGAAAGGGCAGCGTCTGCGGGCACGAGTTTTGCGCCGAGTGCCTGGAGAAGTGGCTCGGGGAGCACACGACTTGCCCCCTGTGCGTCTGCGACCTCTCTTCGGAGGGAGGCTACAGGTTCGTGTTCGACTCGGACCAGCGCCTCGCCGTGCCAGTGGTGGTCATATCGTCCTACTCTGTCGTCTCGCCTCCTCGCTCCCCGACGGACTCCGTCGCGCGCAGCACCAGAGATCTCGTTTACCACCTCGGGGAAATGAGGCACATACTCGGGATGGGGCGGTGGTGATTTCTCATCCGCGCGCCAGGAGGAGCGAGAGCTGCTCCTTGATCGCCTTGAGCTCCTCGTCGATGCGGCCGTCGATGCGGTCGATCTTGGCGTGCACGCTCGCCATGTCCATCTTGTCCGCCACAGCGGAAACGTCGGGAATGAAATCGATCTCGTCCTGTACCGGGGTAGATGTCTCTTGAGAGGCGGGTTCGGGGGAGGGCTCGGGCTCGGGCTCGGGGGAGATCTTCGCGCACTCGGCGCGCAGCGTCCTCGCGAGCTCCTTCCACGAGTACTCCTTTCCCAGTATCTTTTCGCGGCAGGCGTCGCCGTGCCTCTTGCGGAGCTCAGCGTCCGAGTAGTACCGCTCCATGCCCTGCACCATGTCAGCGTAGTCGATCAGCTGCGCCTCGCCGCCGACGCCGTCCCTCGACGAGTCGACGTAGTACGCTAGGACCGGCTCGCACACGCACGCGTTGCTCGCGTCGAACACGTCCCTCGAGCCCCCCACGTACGACACGACCTGGGGCTTGCCGATCGCCGCGTGCTCGAAGTTGCAGAGGCCGAACCCCTCGCCGTCCGCCGCGCTGATCCCGATGTCCGCGCAGTTCATCAAGATGTTGACTTCGGCGTCGCTCATCTGCTGCGGGAGGTTGTTCACGGTGATGTGCCTGCGGCCCTCCTCGATCGATATGCCCCGCTTCTGTAGCTCGCGCTCGAACAGCTCGAGCAGGTCCCACGAGCCCTGGTGCGAGGTCCCGATCAGCAGGCGCACGGCCTCTCCCCTGTGCCTGCTCAAAAACTCCGCGAAAGCCTTGATGCAGATGTCCCAGCGCTTCCTGGGCTGGTTCCGGTTCAGATTCAGCACGACGAAATCCTCGGGGGCGATACCGTACACGCGGCGGGCGAGCTTCGTCGGCACCGGGAACTTCGACGCAGGGTCGAAGCCGTGGCGCAGGACGGAAATCGGGGTCTTCACGCCCTGGGACGCCATGTGCTCCTTCCAGTACGGGGTGAACGCGAGGACCAGATCCACCTCCTCGTTCAGCTGCCGCACGAACCGCTTCTTCATGTGCTCGTACACCAGGTCCTGGTAAACGGCCACCTTGAAGCGACGATCCGGGATCTCCTTGATCTTGGCCAGGAAGCGCTCCACCACCACGCTGTCGTTGTAAATGAACACGACGTCAGGGTCTTTCTCGGACACGTAGGCGGCGACCTGGTCCTCACCGAATCCCTGCTTGCGGGGCTCCTCGTGCTTCATCGCGTCCCACACCTCGACGTTCTCCGGAAGGGGCCTGTCGTTTCGCGAGTTCTCGCCGAACACGTTTTGAAAACCGTACCAAAACACGGCGTCGCCCGGATTCTGCGAGGCCAGCTCCCTGACCAAATTGTAAGCGCAAAGGCTGTAGCCGTTGCACTGCCCGGGATGGGTCGCGCAAACGAGAAACTTCATTATATTGTATTTGTCAGGGGATATACATATTTTTTCTCGCCGTACTGCCGCAGAGGCCCGGAAACAATGTGTTCGGATTATGCAAACAAAGCTGACTATGCCGTACATCGTTTACGGCAGAGAGTCGTGTCCGTATTCGAGAAAAGCGGCGGAGCTGGCGTACATCCAGCTGCTGCCGATAGAGATCCTCAGAAATCCTACTCCGGGGAGCTTCGAGGAACACCTCCTGTCTCTCGTGAAGAAGAGCCACATTACCGTTCCGGTGGTGTTTTTTAGGGCTCGACACAATTCTAAAAAGGTCGCGTTCGTCGGGGGCTGCGACGACATGGAGAGGCTGATGAAAAAGAGAAAGGCCGCCGCCAGCAGGAAAAGGAAAGCCAACAAGAAAAAGAAAATCAGAAAGTTTTAAGCTTTTGTCTTGCGCCACATTGCAGCTACCTCCGCCATCTTTTTGCCCTTCAGAAGGTGTTCTCTCATAAAATTTCTGTAAGGGTTTTCTTTTACTGGCTTATTGACTGTCTTCTTTTTTGGTTTCGCACCTCCGTTGTGGCCTAACCCTTGAAAAACAATACCATTATGACTTACTTGTCTATCCGGTGGCGTTGTTTGTCGTTGTTCTCTCAAATTGAAACTAATCTTGTCGCTTAGTGTAGCATAACCGCGACTTTTCCAATACAAAATGCCTGTCGGCTCCGATGATGGTTCACTCGGGATAAATCCCGATATTTTTTCAAGCGTTTTTGTTGTTGTTTCTAAACCTTTGTTTGTTAAGCTGTTGATACTGTAAGGATATGACTCAGTATTTCGTGTTATACTGTCAACTTCTGTAAATGATAATTTACTCAATACGTTCTGGTATGCTGAACATTTAAGATACAAATGCAGTAAAGAACGTGATGTAAGCTGCCTTTTTTTTCTTACTAGCGAAATTAAATTTCTATACGATTCGTTGTTCTCAAAATACACTAATCTCTTGAAGAATATTTCCATGTCAGAGGACGTTGTTATATGGCTCGGTCGACTTTTAGCGATATATATGAGGAGAGTAAGAAACTCATGTAATGTTCTTTCAGAATGCGCGCTAGTCAGATCTGGTTCCAGATTATAGATAATGCGAAGCATTATCGCATAAACAGGAGAAGTTAAATATGTGTATTTTGAATCCTGCTTCGATAAAGAATCGATCGCGTGAGCAATCTTTCCGGTTTTATTACATAACGACTCAAGTATTCTTTTTTGCTCCGGTCCGGCTTTAGCATGACGCATTCTTTGATAAATGTAGTATCCTAACATGACGTATGCACCTATGGCAGACGTAAACGGTCCTGCCAACAGCATCGATAAGGGAGCTGCAAACTTTATCAACGGAATCGCAGCTCCAACAGAAACACAAGTCCAGAATAAAGCATTTGTACAATATCCCAGTAATGAAAAGTAACGAGATTTGGGAAACGTAGTGTCTATATGCTCTGCGAACTTTGTTACACGAACGTGTATGTCTGGTTCTTGTAGGCAGTCTATAATCACTTCTTTCAAGTCTGCTCCTCCTTTTACTTTCGTGCTATAATTCCATACATTTTTTTGTTGCACTTTTTTGCTGTTTTGTTCTAAGACTTCTGAAGCTCGTTTCATAAGAGCCGCGAGTGACTCGTGGTCTTTCGTTGGGTCGTTCACTATTGCGACAAATTCCTCGGTAATCTGTTGCTGAAGTGCTTTCGTTTTTGCAACCTGTTGTGTTGTTTGGTTGTCCATTTGTTTTAATACATAGGCAAATAAAAAAAATTGTACCTGGAGCAGAAAAACATAAATCAATCAAATAATAACGACCAGGTTATTTACACCAAGGGTGTAGGGTTTAGGGTTCGTCGACGACATGGAGAGGCTGATGAAAAAGAGAAAGGCCGCCGCCAGCAGGAAAAGGAAAGCCAACAAGAAAAAGAAAATCAGAAAGGCGTAGTCGCTCGAATAGTCTGTCTACTTTTGTGCTCTTCTCAAGTACGCTCGTATGCCGTTGCGAAAGACGTATTGTCCGCCAAACTTCCCGATCATGATTTGCTCTTTGCCTCCCGTCACCGACGTTATCTCAGCCAATGCTTCGTCCGCCGATCCCCAGCTTTCTCTGCCCACGGTGATACACTTTTCGACCCATTTCATTACTCGCTGGTTTTGCTCTGCGCTCACGTCGATCTTGTGTTTCACGACTACTTGCAAAACGGTTACGCCGATGCAGTACAGATCCAATCGCTTCCAGTGCTTGGCCAAGACCGAAGCTGGATTCCTGTCTTCCGACAATATTTTCCGCGTTTGTTTCACATTGATTCCGGATATAATGTCGAGCCATCTTTTGTACTCTTCGTCATCCATTCGAATGCCCCTCAGACGCTGCGTATACTTGCGCAAGAACGCAAAATTCGACAAGATAAATCCCATTAACCGGTCTCTCCTTTGAATCGAAACGGACAACGGCATATTTGTGCGTGGACTCGCTATCGGCTTATCCGCGTCCAGGGATCCGTGCATTTCGCCCCAATCTACCAGCACGAACCTGCCGTCGCATACGACGACGTTGTCCGCTTTTATGTCCGAGTGCACCAAACCAGCATCTTGGACGCGTTTCACGACGGCCAACAAGCCTACAAACAGGTCATACAGACGTGTTCGCATCCAATCGGAATCGTGGCGCAGAACGTTCGCTTCGCACGCGGTCGTCGGAATAACGTAATTGACCGTGTTTTTGTATTGGTGAACATCTGACCTCCTGAACTCGACGCCGACACAGCGATTGACGCCTTTCACCGGAATTGTCGAGTTCTGCGAAACGAAATCTTCGCCGAGTTTTGCCATCAAGATGCGCGTCGATTCTATTTCAGCAAAGAAATCTGTTTTTTTGTCGTATCCGGCGAAGAGTTTTCTCGTCTGCATGTGCTTGAAACTTATTTTCGAGTCCCATTTGTCCATCGTTTTCCGAAATTGACGTCCGAATATTGTTTTGCTCGTTATTCTGTTGCGTCCTTCGAGGGAATAAACAACGACCAGCGAGTCGTCGTCGAATACGACCGCGTTCCTGTTTATCATACACCCGTGGTCGCCGCAACCGATAACGTCCCGCTCGTCGTTTCTCAATATATACGGAACGTTTCTCACAGCTTTCATTTTATTTTATTTTCTTTATTTTATATTTTTTTGATGTAGCGTTTCTTGTTTGTCTTGGGGTCTACCGTGTACTTTCCTCCGTTCGGACCAGTGTGTATTTGCTTTTCTTTGTTTTTTACTTTTTTTGTCCTTGTCTTCGTACTCGCAAGCTTTTTTCTTGCTCCGCCTTTTGAAGTTGGAAGTATAATTTCGAATTTGAAATTTTCATAAAAGTGCGCAAGTATGGCTTCGCAGTCAGTAAAACCACACGTATTGACGCTAAATAACCACCAAATCAGGTCATCAATCATTGTATATGTTATACGTTTGTCCTTTGTAAATTCTGCAAATTCTGCAATTTTAGCATGGATTGACGATACTTGTTGTTTTTTTCTTTCAGGATCACGAGTGGAGCTACCTATAGCTTCTAACAATCTACTCCCAACGGCGGTCTGTAAACTAGTTAAGTCGTGTATTATAATCTTTGAACGATCAGATGTTCTACTGATAAAAACTTTAGTGCTAAAAAATATTTCGTCTTTAAGAGCTTCAAATGCGTTAGTTTGGTTCAAATTCGTTGCTACGTCGTCAATCTTATTTATTTGAAGCAATTGTACAGGACCGGATTTGATGTGAATAAAAGAATTACGATTCTCAAATGTTACATTCTTGTTTTTTAATAATATGTGTTTTTTAGTCGCCAAATGCCGTTGAATCTCAATACATACCAAATACAATCGCGCGTAACTTTGTATATCGTCTATGCAATTTAGGTAGGTACTTTTATAGGCGTCAAGCCATAGCAATCTCCGATGGTATGCATACATGTGCGCATATTTATATTTATTATTGTGGTCATCTATATCCCGAATTGCCGTTTTAATCAAGTACGGAAATTCATCTCGAACAACTGGATCGTCGATCCCCGCCAAATATCGGATTATTATTGCATAATAATCTAATTCTTCAATATTACTTTGTGATAACAGCCAGTCGACTAACGAGCTATATTTGGTAGTAAGTGTGTCATAATTTATCGTTTCTTGTAGGAATTTATTCGGACCAGAAATTCTTATCTTTAATGCATCGAGTACCGCCGTGATATAGTAAGGTATTAAACCTAGTGTTTGTTTATAACGCGATCCAGTGTATTTTTCAGGCTTCCCGTACTTCCCGTACCTTCTTCCTCCAAGTATCTCGGGCTTCAACAACTTAATACCGATTTTCGAAACAACATGAAACGCATATCCCAGTGCATAAAGACCCGAATAAATTGCAATACACGGTGTTAATATTAACATTCTTGCTACATTCTTCGTCAATTTTACATTCCCTACGTGTGTTTTTACATTTGTCACCTTTTCTAAGAAATGGTCTACACGTTCTTTCGGATTATTTATTTTTGTACATTCTAGTACTAAATCTGTGAGACTATTATATTGTAGGTCGATCAAATCTGTGTCTGTGGGTACGTGCTCAACGTAATATCTGTTCATACGACCTCGACCTCCACCTCTTATGTTTTCGTCAACAACTTCTTCCAGACTCTCGCACGCCTTCCTGACAAAATCTATAATTTCATTTACTCTGGCTAATGTTTCAGCTGGCACTGAACCAGTGTTAGGTGGTAAATTATCAACCTCGGTTTGCATTTTTTTTAGTTCTTTTTCGTTTGAACTGGGTGGCTTTGATCTGGGTGGATTTGAAGCGAGTGTTATGCTTTTGCCGATCACCTGCATGTTTACATTCTTCAAAAGAAAAAAATTAAACGATGACTACTAGGTTCTTCAGCACGAGGTGGTACACTAGGGTCCCGAGTACGACGTACGCGAGGATGAGCCAGAATACCGGGCTAAAGAAACCGGAGTCCTGGTCGATCACCGACAAGAGGATCTGGACGACGATCTGGATGGTCAGCGTTCTGGCGATGTCTTCCGCGACGGGGACGTATGCCGGCCCTAGCTTTTTGCCTACGTCGATGGTGTACATGGATGGTTGAATAGTGCAAAAGAAAAACGGACGGCCGATTCGCCCGAGAGAAAAAAAAATATTCGCTCGAGATCAGCACATGTCGACCGAGAAGCGTATAACTCCGGACGTCTGGGGAGGCCCCTTTTGGCGAACGATTCACGTCGTGGCGATGGGATACCCGTCGAACCCGTCGACCGAGGCAAAGAAACAGTACGAGCAGTTCTTCGCGTCCCTGGAGACCGTCATACCGTGCGCGATATGCGCTCAGGGATACGCCGCGATCGTCAAGGAGAACCCCGTGCAACAGGCGATGGGAAACCCGGAGGATCTCTTCAACTGGACGGTCCTCGTGCACAACAAGGTCTCCGAGAAGCTGCGCAAGCCGCCGATGACCCCGGAGTTCGTCAGGACGGTCTACATGTTCGGCGAGGAGTGCGACCACCGGGAGCTCAAGATCGACCCCGTGGTTTTCGAAAACAACTGGCGGATCGTCAGCATCTACGGCGCGTCGTTCGTCGTCCTGGCGGCTATCGCTTTCGCCCTCTACCTGATGTTTCGCTCGCAGCCTCCGCCATCGCCATTTTGAGCATCTCCGGGCCGGTCATGTCGGCCATTTTCAGGAGGCGCGACTTTGCTTCCTTGTCCGCCGACGACTGGATGACCAGAGACAGCGCGAGGCACGTGCAGCGCGTGTCGAAAACGGCGGCCCTGTAAGCCTTTAGCGCGGCGCCGGACGCCTCCTTCGGCTCGTATCCGCACTGAATGAGCTCCGGGTACACGTTATCGGTGTCCGCGAACGCCGCGTCCGATTCGATAGAGAGGACGTCGAGATTGCCTCCCGATACCAGCTTTCGAGTCAGTCCCGGCTTATCTATCGACGCGATTCTAAGAATCAGATCCGGTTCCATTGTCGTCGAAACTACATTTTCTATAGCGTGCGGTGACCGCAGATCCCGAAACGGCTATCTACCCCGGTGTGAAACATTTGAAACCACATGCTGTGCTCGATGCTACCGTCTTCGACCGTCAGGCGGTACCTTTCGATCGGCAGGTCCAGCCGCGTAGACGCGAGATCTGCCAAATTGTTCGTTTTTACCGGGATCTCGGTATCCGAAAACGTCTGCGTCCTCCTGCAGCGCACCCCCATGACCCTCATTTTCTCGTCTACGGCGTCGAACTCCTCGTCGCTGAGCCCGTGGAGGTCGGCGTACCCCGCGCGGTGCCGTCCGAACATCCTCCCCGCCCCGTTGGAAAACACAGCGACGAAAAAGAAAAACAGGTCTCTCCCGCCTCTGAACAGGGGAATGGTCATCTCGATCGACGCGACGTTGTTGTTCGCTCCGAAAACCGCCTGCGATATGCCTTCCGCGAGGGTACCGGTTATTGCGGACACCATCTCGTCCTCCATATTTGAATCTCTCGCCAAAAAAAAAATAAAATTGTTCGATGGATTCCAACATTTGTAGACTGCATGGAGGAGCAGGTTTCGTTGGCCGACACGGTCGTTCTGTCCGCGGGAATGCTCGGTTTCGGCTTCGCGTGCATTTGGTCGCTCTACCTCGTTCGAGCCTCGCGGTGGGCGACCAGGGACTCTCGGCTGGCGAGGGAGGTGCGGACGCCGCCCAGGGGTTGCCTCCACATGAGGATGCACTTTCTGTTGCAGGACCCTGCCCAATCGGCGGCCCTGGCGGCCGCTGTCGGCACGATCCCCCCCCGAACCGCGATCCTGGCCTTGAAGCAGACTCCAGCTTCGGACGCGTTTCTCCGCGTTCTCGAAATGGAGCAGTCTCCCGTTCTGGCCATCGGTCCCGGAGGAGTCGTGTTTCGGATATCGCACCGGCTGCCTCTACAGAAGGGGTACGCGTCGCTGTACGGCAAATCAAAATGGGAGGACATCGTCCAACAGGTCCGAACGATCGACCGCAGGGTGAAGGAAAGAATGGGGAGAGCCGCTCCGATGACCGTGGTGCTGTACGCGGTCCCCGACGTGCACGGAATGGCAGACAAGGTGTGTTTTCCGTTCCCGGTAGAAAAGGATTCGATATTCGGGACGCTGCAGACGGACGAGCGCATCGCGCTGCTCTGCTTCCACACAGACAACGCGTTCGAAGACCACTGTCGAAGGTGACCATTACACGCGTTTTTTGATCGCTATGATGTCCATCACCTTGAACCTGCACTTGGCCGTGGGAAACGAGTCTACCGGGTGATCTCTGATAGCTGCCCGGAACGAGGCGATGGATGCGTTGTTTCGACTGAGAACGGCGGCGATAGACTCGAGCATGACCTCTATCGCGCCGCAAGAGTCCAGTCCCACGTTGTCTTCCGGGCTGGAATCGAGAAGCTTCCTCATGACCCGCTCGTACGTGAAGTACACGTCGGACGGCGTGGCTCTGACGTGCTCCGCTATGGGGGCTACCTGGAGCAGCCCGCAAAACGTGGCGCCGCGCCCCACGATCCTCCTCCTTATCTTGCAGGTGGCGCAGAACTCGTCGTAGCGGTTTACAGGGTCCGTGTTGGGCAGGAGCACCTCCGCCAGCAGAGCGCTCTCGCTTGGGAGCTCGGAGAGAAACACGGCCAAAGCGGCATCCCTGGCCGCGGAGTCGACGGAGTCGAGAACGTCCTTGAACAGCCGGATGTAGAGCGCCGAGTGCTCGGGCTCCATATAGGCCTTTTCCAGCCCGTTTTGAACCACGAACGCGACGTTTTCGCGTGTAGCGATGAATATCACCCGCCTGGATATGCTCACGTAGTTGGAACCCGCGAGCTTGTTCAGCGCCGCCCTGATCGCTCTCTCGCCGGACGGCGGCTCCCTCGTCTTCTGGTTGCCGCTTGTCGCAGGGGGGTGCTGATGTCGCCGGTGTGATTGTTGGTGCCGTTTGTGAGCGTTTCGTTTTCCGCCCTTGCCTCCGTTCGCCGGCCTGTCGCAGAAGCAGGTGTGTCCTTGCATGATCGAGTCAAGCTTTTCGGAAACCCTGTCCGGGAGGCATGGCGACCCCTTGGCGATCCCGAACGAGTACCGGGCGCTATCCATACGTTTCTACAAAGTTTTTTAATTTGCCCAGCGTAGCGTATGTGCGACGAACGCGTCGCTCCGAACGGGAGAGATCCCGTCAACTTCGCGGAGCTTTTAGCCGGGGCGCAAAGGCAGCTGCGCGCCGACGAGTGGGCGTTCCGTACCATGTACGAACCGTCCGCGATCTTACGTTCCCTCGGCATGAGGGCTTACAAGTATTTTTCGGCCACCAGCGTCACGGCGCACGTCCTTCACCGGGCTGTCGGAAAGACGCTGGGCAGGACGGCGCACCTGCACAGGCACTCCATGATCACGTGCCACCTCGACGCCCTGGTGGACCAGTGCGGAGACCTGGAGTGGGCGATGGCCTTCGGCTACGCGGTGTTCGGCATGACCGCTCGCATGCCGGAATTTAGGTCCACGCACACGCGAGAATTTCGCGAGGCCATCGTGAGCGACTACCCGCTGCTGCGGATGGCGGTCGAGGGGCCCCACAAGGCGGCCATCGTCGAGAGCCTGCTGCAGGCCGCCGCGGTAGAGGTAGAAAAGCGCCGGCTGAACCCTTTCGATTACAAGGTGCTCAGTAACCTCGTTTGCATACGGCCTTTTCTAGAAGAGCACTTCCCGGGCGACGACATGGAGTGCCTCGCAGTTTGCTTCACTTTCTGCGACGACGCCTTCGACATCCTGGAAGACCTGGAGCAGGGCCAGCCGCCCTACATGAGGTCTGCCGAGGACGTCGCCGCGGCAGCTTCGGCCGCCAGAAAGGCGTGCTCGAAGCTTAACCAACGGGCCGCTTTCGACTTTGCGTCTGTCGCGGAAGCGGGTTTGGCTATGTGCACGCAGGCTGCGCTAGCCCAGATAAACAGCCCCGAAATATACCGCAAGGTGGAAGCACAAGCTCCGGACTTGTGCGCGCGTTTGATCCTTACATTTTTCGTCGCCTACATTACGCTACGCGGCTGAGGCAAAGACAGTATGCACACGATTCCTATTTCTTTTTGCTCCGGGATCGCTTTTCACATCGCGGATGACATCGCCAAGGAAGACATCCTCCGGGACGTCAGCGATCGCATGAGAGTTCGGACGATGGTCCGAGACGCCAAAGTTTACGTGCCAGACTCCGGGCTCGACACGTCGGGTAGCTACGTGGTTCACCTCCAGAGCCGGGGCAACCCTTACTTGTTGTTTTTGAACAGGGTGGGGTTTTCCGAGACGGCGATGTACATCGACCGCAAGGTCAGGACGGGCTACAGCCTGCCGCGGATCATCGTCGACCACGTCATGTTCGACCCGGACCTATTTTCGGGGACCGTGATCTCGGGAGAGATGGTCAGGACGAACGACGACGAGTGGATTTTCCTCGCCGAGGACCTGCTCGCGATCAAGGGCACGCCGATAGGCCGGGTGCCGTTCAGGGACCGGTACGCCGCGTTGCTGCAGGTCGCCGCGTCGAACCGGGCCGACGGGGCCTCCACGCACAGGATAGTCGTCAAAAAGATGTTCGAGGCCGACTGCGAGGGCCTCGCCGGTCTACAGTCGCACGCCGCGGCGGTGCCGTACGCCTGCACGGGATACGTGTTCAAGTCTTTGGTGCCCGGAAAGAGAAACTGGTTCGTCAGAGCGGTCGCTAACCCCAAGCCGAGTCCCTCTGTCGCGAAGCCGATGAAGATACGGTCCTCCGTGACGCCCGACGTCTACGGCGTGGTCGACCCGGAAAGCGGAAAAGACTGCGGCGTTCTAGGCGTTCCCGGAGCTGGAGTCAGCAGGGAGCTTCGCGAGGAGATTCCCCCGTCGAGCGGAGCCACGAGGACCTGGATGTGCAGATGGTCCCCGGAATTTGAAAAGTGGATCGCTTTAGAGGGCGGCAGCTGCGCCGTCGCCGCCCATCAGGCAGGTTAGCGCGCGGCAAACCGTGCGGTAGGGGAACGCGTAGTCGGATCGCCTGTAAACGACTCGCGCCCTCCCGAAATACGACCGCTCGTCTTCGCACAATATCTCGATCTGGAGGAACACGCCCGAAGTCATGTCCACGGACAGGCGCTCGAATCGCTCTGCGTGGTGGACGTCGGCCCTCGACGTGAACATGTGCGGCTTCATCGGTACCGTATGTTGCGCAGAAATCGCGATGCCTTTCTCCGGGCGGGCGTCCAGGGCGCAGCACCGCTCGTCCCAGCACTTTATCTTCGTGTCACCGGTGTTCAGCCTTTGCTCGACGGCGTAGGTCACGGAGTCCATGTGGTAGGCGTGCACGACGGAGCGCTTCTCGAACGGCGACCGAACGTTCTTCTCGCAGATCCTGTTTAGTATGCCGGTGAGCTGGCAGGGAGACAGCTTGGCGTCGAAGGCCGCGTACTTGCCGTCTTCGGCGCCGAACAGGGAAGAAATCCTGTGCACCGCCACTTCTGTGGCTTCCTCGTTGCGCTCCAGGATCGCCTTGACCGCGTCGCAGGCGTCCCTCGCTTCCTTGGGGAACGTTTCCTCGGAGGCCTCCCGGTCCAGCCGGAGAGCCACCGTGGGACGGGGAATGCACCGTCGGAGGGCGTACTGCTGCTGCGCGGGCATCGCGTTTAACTGACGGGACTTTTTTTAGGCGCGTCTCTTTACGCGCGGGAACGACATGACCAAGATTTTAGTGGTCGGCGGAAAAATATGCGTGGTGCACAAGTCTTGCGAGGAGGACGTCGAGCACCACTGGGACAGGGCCTGGGCCTTCGCGAGAGCGCTGCGCCTCGAAGCCGGGCACACGGACGGGGGCGCTTGGGATCGCAGCTTCGGGGCGGCGTTCGAGAGGAAGGGCTGCGTCTTCTGACTCACTCACTTTTTGGATTTCGAGGACTTCTTCTTCTTGCTTTTTGAAGGAGCGGACTTTGCGGTTTTAGACGAAGCGGCTTTCTTCTTTTTGGACGGCCCGCTGGACTTCTTGAGCTTCATCGCCCGAAGCATCCTGGGTCCGGCGACCAGCATGGCCGGCACCAGGACGTGGGGAACGGTCAGGGGCAGCATGCCTCCGCGGTGCTGCGCTCCTCCTCCGCTCTTGTAAGGGGCCATCGGCATCGAGTAACCTCCTGCTTGAGATGCTGACATTTCGTTTTTTCCTAATACTTTACCCGGAGACTTTTTTTTTCGTTGACAATAAGAAATATGGCGGCTTCCGACACCAAGCTGTTTTTCGAGCTCCACCGCCCCACGGACGACAAGTGCTACGCGACGGTCGAAGAGGACTACAACAAGAGCCACTTCGACTACAACGTTTACAACTACTTCAACCAGCAGCGCAAGGACCTCCTGGACTTCAGCAGCGATCACGTCAACCTCCGGTTCGGCGACGGCGTCAACGGGCTCCCCTCGGCGGATACCGTGGACGTCGACTCCACCCTCAGGAACGGTAAAAAGTGGACGCCTCGCGGCGTGCAGCAGCTCGCCGTCAGGACCTACCACGCCGTCCCGGACCTGTCGGGAGGATCGGTCCGCGACACCGACGCCGAGAACCAGCTCGTCCTCGGAGACCAGACCTTCCACCGGTCCATGGCGCTCTCCGGCGTCCACATCGAGCAGCAGTACCAGCCGCTGATGCCCATTCTCCAGTCCGAGGTCCAGGACGCGACCCACATCGTCGAGCCTTGGACCCGGGGCGGAGACAACACCAGGGAGGCGTCGCGCTCCCTCGCCTTCATCCAGAGCCAGGGATACCAGCGCTCCGACACGACCGGGACGCGCGCAGCACCGTTCGTCCGAACATAAAGCGGCCTCAACCGCGCTCTCCAACAACAAATTGCCTTCCAAATATCCGATTAACCAAAAAAACGAAAAAACACGAAAACGACCATCATGTCTTCCGTCAAGCTTTTCGCCGATTTCGACCCCTCCACCGTGGAGGAAGGCTCCCTGCGCAACCTCGACAACGGGGCCAAGATCGTCTTTCTCAACCACGGCCCAGACCGCGGGCCCGTCATCCTGCAGACCACCACCCTCCGCACCATCAAGGGCATCGAGTCCAGCGATTTCGGCGACGGGCCCACGAAGCACACCATGGAGCTGGCCCTCGCCCCGGACTTTGACGAGTACAAGAAACTCGCCGAGCTAGACGAGCGCATCGTCGACATCGCGTTCAACAGCAAGCAAAAGTGGCTGAAAACCAAGACCGGCGCGCCGTACAACAGCATCGACATGGTCCGGGACAAGTACACGCCCACTCTGCGCATCCCGAGGGACAAGGAGGGCAACGTCTCGGACAGGTGGCCCCCGACATTCAAGCTAACCATCCCCACGGACCGCAATACCGGCGCGTTCAACGTCGAGGTCTGGGACTGCAAGCGGAAGAAGATCAGTGCCGAGGACTTCATCGGCTCCAGTCGCAACGCCCAGGTCACCGTCATCGCGCGCTGCACCGGAATCTGGGTCGCCGGAAACGCATTCGGCGTGTCTTGGAAGGCGCAGCAGATCCTCGTCCACTCTGCCGGTCAGTCGAGCATCGGCTCGTTTGCGTTTATCGGTGCCGAGAAACTCACCGACGAAGAGGCGGAGAACGAAGTCCTCCCTCCCCCGCCTCCGCCGCCCAGGAAGACCACCGTGATCGCCCCAGCCCCGGCCCCGATAGCTACCGATGCCGCGTCCGACGAGTACCTAGACGACAGCGACTGATTGTAGCGTCCAATTGTAATCTTTCATTTCTCCGTTCATGTTCAAAAAATGGGCTTTTTGGACTTTTTGAAGGGCGTGGGGGAGGTGTTTGCTTCGCTGGCCCGCCTCCTGCCAAACTTTCCAAAGTTTGTTCTGTGCTTTATCAAGCTGACGATCGTCGTTGTGCTAAACTGGCTAATCATGATTCCCGGAGTAAACTACGTGGTGACGATATTGCTTTACTGCTTGGAGTATTTGCTCACTTGGTTCGCCAAGACGGGCACGATGATCGCTCTGTTTATAGCGGTGGGCCTCGTCGCTTTCGTAGACCTGTTTGTAGGCGAGAAAAAGAAAGGCGTGCCAACCGGAAGCACCCTGGGCACGAGGCTCAAAACCTTCGTGATGCTGTTCACCACCTGTCTGAACGACCCGCGCGCCTGGTTCACGGTGCAGCGGTGGCACCTCTCCAACTCCGTTTCCAGCCTCTTCGGCGTTTACCCGTGCATGTCTCCCTGCTTCCGGGGATACCAGCCGATGACCGAGAGCGGCGGCCTGCTGTGCAAGAGGGCCGATTCAGGTACCCCGGAATTTTGCTCGGCAGCTTCTATAACCCGCGTCGCGGAAGGCATGCCGTATAGACCCCTGCCGGGCGCCGCTCTAACGCACCAGAACTGCTCGCACATCGAGGCAGGACTAACACAAAACCAGAAAAACATGGTTGACACCGTTTGCACTCAGCCCGGGGAGTACGATAACGATTTTCTCCGCGCCGTCTGCTTCGACCGCTACTGCGCCCAGCCAACCTCCGACGACCACGGGCCTCGCGCGTGCGCCGACCTGGTGCCTTACAAATCGCGTTTTCGTCCCGTCACCGAGCAACTTCTTTTCATTCCGGTCATCCTCGTCGCCGGCGTGCAATTTTATTACACTATGGTTTCTTCGGTGAAGCAGCGGGAGGCGGGAGCGCAGGAGGCTTCTGTTCCGGAGGCGTAGCCGCGACCAGCTTCATTTCCAGGCGGTGCCCGAGCACCTCTACGTTGGCGCTGGCGGTCACCTCTTCCAGCACGCCCATGACGAGCGTCAGCACGTTTTCGTATATCGCCCTCTCGACCGAGTCCGGTATCATCGCGCTGTTGATCCTCTTGTTCTTCATGAAGCCGTCCACGATCTTCGCCACGGTCGCCGCCTTGGCGGCCTCTGCGTCGGACGAAGAAGATGAAGAAGAAGAAGAATTGTTTCCCATTTTTTCAGAGCGTGTGTATTCTACCCGCCACAGAAACGGAACGCCGATCCGGACGCGCGCGTTTTATTTTTCCATAAACTTGCCTTGTCTGTCTACGAAGCCGAGCTGCTCGTACAAGCGGGCCGCCCCTCGAGACTCGCACACCAGTCGCACCGGAACGCCCGACGGAAGCTGTTTGCCGAGAAGCGCCAGTATCGTTTGGCGCGCGAGACCTCTACGCTCGGGTCACCACCGCGCTGAGCACCGCGACGCGTTTCTCGCTTGTGCCGTACAGCGTCAGTCTGGCCATGCTGTCCACGCTCGGTTTCTTTCCGGGACGATATGAAATCGCGAGACGAGTCTCCAGTTTTTTCTTCGAATACCCCTTGAGCATGACCGGAATCGACCCGCCGTCGTCTTTATCCGGGTGAGATTCGATCAGCAAGTCCAACAGGTGCGAGCGATGTCCTCTGAGCTGCGAAAGCAGAGACCCCGCGCTCTCAACGAGACCGTTGTTCCGGATAGTTTCTGTGACCGCATGCAGTTCTCCCGATATGATCGACATATGGTTTGATGTTTTCAACATGTAAAAAAAAGCTCTCAAGCTCTCAAATGTAGTTATTTACATCACGGTATTTCGTTCGTATTCTACGTTTGAAACATCGTATCTACGCGAGATCTCGTCGTCGCGGGTGACGATGCAAAACAGCATGAAGTCGTATTCCAGCTCCACGTCCGGGTCCTCGACGATGTCCAGGTAGTCTTCGACCGCGTCGATGCCGCCCGCGCTGTAGAGGGTGGCTGCGACGAGCCACGACGCGCGGCGAAAGTCCTCGAGAGAGTACCGCGACGACCCGCGAGCGATGTTTTTGACCACGGTGAGGGCGTCGTTGGTCACGCTTTCGGGCGCCGGGATTTTGCCCGCGACGACGGTCATGCAGTAGACGATCGCTTCAATGGGGTCCATGGATACCGTCATTTTGATGCTTTTCGGAAAAAATATCTGTGCCCGTTTCAATATGTTCGCATAATTATAACAAAAAAAAATAATGGCGGCGTCGGCGTCCGTCGGCTGGCTCGCGCCCAGAGAGCCCGGTTTCGGGTCGTTCATACGTCGCATTCTGGAAAGCCAGATTCCCGAGAAGGCCGGCAGCGTCGTTCTCCAGAAACACCAGCTCGCGGTCCGCAAGTTTCTCGTCGGTAGCCCGTACAGGGGGCTGCTCGTTTTTCACGGGCTCGGTAGCGGCAAGACGTGCGCCGCCGTGTCCGCGGTCGAGGCCCTGATGGCGACCCGGCAGCGAGTCTTCGTCGTGCTGCCCGCTTCCCTGCAGTCGAACTTCGAGAAAGAGATCGACAAGTGCTCGAGGGACGGAAAGGTGGACAAGGCGAACATCAGCTTCGTCCGCATGAACGGCGTCAGGACGACGACCGGAACCGACACGAAAGGCATCAACGTGAAAAACATGACGGTGGACGGCGTCAGCGTGCACGGAAGCGTGTTCGTAGTAGACGAGGTGCACAACCTGGCCGGGTACAAGAAAAACGGCGGCAAGCGCGGGAACGCGTTGTACCACCTGATATACAACGCCAGGGACGCCAAGGTGATATGCTTGTCCGGAACGGTCATCGTCAACAGCCCGTTCGAGCTCGGAATAATCCTCAACATGATATCCGGTCCGCAGCGCACGCTGCGTTTCCGTAATCCCACCGCCAAGTCCGACGAGGTCCGGAACCTGTTGGACAAGCACACGGAGGTCGCGTCGCACTACGCAGACGGCCTGACGACCGTCGTTCGACCGGTCCAGGAGGGTTACCGTCGAAGCTCTCCGGCGTCTCAGCTCCTGGTCCGCTCGCAGATGGATCCCGGGGGCCCCAAGCCTCACGACAAGCTTCGGCAGGAGATCAAGTCGTCGATCGGCGCTTCTTCGTCCAAGCTGGAAGAAGAAGCCCTGTTTCCCGAAGCGGAACAAGATTTCGAGGACAAGTACGTGAATTCGGCTTCCGGGCAAATCGTCAACGCTTCGGGGTTCCAGCGCGCCGCCTTGGGCCTCGTTTCCCAGTTCAGCCTGACTCTTGCGGACGCGAAGAAACAGGGCTTTCCCGACGTTCTTCCGGAGCGGAGGGTGGTCCTGGAGATGTCTTCGACGATGTTCGAGCGCTACAACGAGCAGCGGGCGATCGAGATCTCGATGGAAAAGTCAAACGCTAGACGGGCCAAGAGAACAGGAGACGACCAGAACGGCAATTTTCGCTCCGGGAGCAGAATGATCTGTAATTTCGCCTTCGCCAAGCGCGGGGCTCGCCCGTTTCACGCCTACAGACGGCGCGCTGAAGACGACGACGACGACGACGACGACGGAGCCGGGAAAAACGACGACTACCGGACAAAGCTCAAGAAGGCGCTGGACTCGCTGACGGACGCGTCGCTGAGGGGAGACAAGCTCCGGGAACTCAGCCCGAAAATGGCGGCCATCATGAAGGAGATCGTTAAGGGGCCCGGACCCGTTCTCGTTTACAGCAATTTCAGGACGATGGAGGGAGCCGGTATAATGGCGAAGGTGCTAGAGGCGGCCGGGTACTCGAGGCTGGCGATGGAGGACGACAAAGTTTCGGGAGAGACCGACCACAGGAAAGGCGTGTTTCACGAGTTCCAGGGCGCGAGCGAGAACCCGGCGGCTCTCGAAGTGTTCAACGGCAAGAACGCGGCGTGGAATAAAAAACGAGGCAGCAGGCATCCGGTGGACGTGGTTCTGATCACGGGAGCCGGGGCGGAGGGGATCAGTCTAAGAGGGGTCAGGCAGGTGCACATCATGGAGCCTTACTGGCACGAGATAAGGATCCAGCAGGTGATAGGCCGGGCAGCCAGGCTGGGCTCGCACGCGCACTTGCCCGAGCGCGACCGGACCGTCGCCGTCTACAGGTACGCGATGAAATTCGCGCCCGGAAAGCAGATGGAGGACCAGCAGCTGAAGCGCTTCGACAAAAACCTGACGACGGACCAGTACATCGACGCGCTCTCGAGCAAGAAAGCCGCCCTGGCCGAGACCTTCCTCTCGCCGCTGCGCTCGGTGGCGGTGGACTGCGGCATGTATCCTGAATCCGGAGCCTGCTTCGGGGAATCGATCGAATCGTCGGAAGGCAAAAACAAGCGGAAATTCCGGTTGGTTGAGATGAACGGGGTGACCGCGCTGGTAGACGACTCGACCGGGAAAGCGTATTCTTACGCGGACTATAAGAGGGACAAGAAACTCGTCGAAATCAACAAAAGCAAACAAAAGTGAGAGTTTCTGTCGTATTACCGGTTGCAAAAAAAAAACATGGATATTTCAATCGCGACCTGTCGCGAGCTGATTCGCGAGATCAAGAAAGAAATGAGGGAGCTGGACGAAAGAATAACGCGACTGGAGCAAATTATGTTCGAGCAAGACGCGAAGCTTCGGTCGCTGGAGCAAGGCGCGAGAGAGAACGAAGCCAAGATCTCGGCGCTGGAGCAATCTCGCGCGACCAAGAACACGGTCGTATTTTTGCTGTCCAAACTGTAGTAGAAGCATGCTGTCGTTCGTTGGAGTTCGCTGTTATTCGTCATTTGCGCGTCAATTTATGCTGAAGGATTGCCTGTAAACAAAAAAATAGTTTTGTTGATTGTTCGAACGCTTTCAAAATGATCCCTAAATGTACTACCTGATCGACATTCAGCACGTCGGTGATGACGGTAAAGTGACGTCGACGAAGCACGCCAAGGAGATCACAAGTGATACTACGGAGTACGAGGTGATAAGAGGAATCGATGAATACCGTCTGGTCACCATCCCGAAGCGGGAATCCGCGATATACTTTTTGGTAACGGAAAAAACATGAACTAACAAATAAATTTCGGACGTAGATGTAGTGTGTAATGATTCTCCAGGCAGCGATCGAGAGCGTTACCTGCATACTGGGGCAGATATCGGATCTGAACAGCGAGTACGGCGAGGCCGTCCGGCTGATGGAAGGCCTGAGCGGCGGGCTGCACGTCATGCTTAGTTTCGTGGAGCGCAGGATAAACGACCAAAATCCGGTAGACCCGGTCGCCATGAGCCACCTGGAAAATACGCTGGGCTCGATCAGTCGTCTGATAGAAGAGATACGCGTCGCGCTGCGCAGGAAAATCGGGTGCTTTCACTACGGAGAGTGGCTCGTGTACGGCGCGCCCCTGTTGAACGGGTGCCTGGGAAAGGCGGGGTCGACAAAGTTCGTAAAGCGGCTGCACGACGCCGAGGGCGACCTGAACGGCACGATAAAGTTTCTGGAGCTTCAAATGACCGCGAGCGCCGTGAGCGCTCTGAGCGTGATGTCGAACGACAAGGCCGCCATCGTCGAAATGTTTGGCAACGCCGAGACCCGGAAGTTTTGGACGTCGAACTTCGGAGAGCTGTTTTCCGTGCACCAGAAAGAATTTGCGGCGGCCCTGATAAAAGAAGCGAGGCGCGCACTGGGCGACGACCGGTGGTCGAACGACTCCAGCCTGTCTCGGTCTTACACTTACTGCGCGTACCTGGCCGCCGACATCGCGCGCTCGGCGGTGGTAGATGCGAGGGCGCTGGCCGCCGCCGCGGGCGAAAAGACCGTCGCGGAATGGCTCGTCGCCGGACTGGACGGCAAGGCGAGGACGGCGCTGCTTCCGGGCCATCACGGCGCGGTGACCTGTATGGCGTGCGGCAGCGGTCACTTGGTAACCGGGGGGTCTGACGGCACTGTAAAAATATTCGCGCTGGTCGATGGCAAACCGACGCACTCGTGCACGCTAATCGGGCACAACGATCCGGTGACTTGCGTATCTGTTTCGGATTCGGAGATTGCGAGCGGCTCCGTCGACGGATTTATCCGGGTGTGGTCTCTTCACGACGGGTTTCCGAAGGCGTGCTATCCGGTGTCGACTGCCGTTCGCTCCGTGTCCTGTTACGGCGCGCTGGTCGCTTTTTCGTGCGAGAGCCCGGAGATGTGCATCACGGTAAAGAGAATGGATACCGGTGTGACGGTGAACAAGCTGCATGGCCACGCGGGGGGAGTCAGATCTTTGACATTCGCCGGATATGATAGCGTGTTTTCCGTAGGAGCGGACAGGTGCCTCAAAGAGTGGTCTCCGGATAACGCGGTATACGTCCGATGCGTTACCCAGGCTCACTCGAACAGCGTAGAGCACGTGCTGCACCACGAAGATTTCGTCGCCACGGTGACCAACAAAGACGTCCGATTTTACGATCCGAAATTCGTGTCGTCGGCGTCCGGAGGGTTCGTCGCGAAGATAGGCTCGAGCCACGAGGGGCATTCGTCTGTCCTGGCGGCTTGCGTGGTTCGCCCGCTGGGAGCCGTGGTGCTGGCGATGCGCGAGGCGCTCGGGGCGATGTTCGCCTCGCGGCTGGTTACGGTGTTTCACGCCGACGGCGGCGAGGTTCGGTTCGAGACCCTGCCCACCTACCGTTCCGACTACCCCACGAGCCTCTCCGCTAGCGAAAACACTGTCTTTGCCGGCATGGAAAGCGGGCAGATCGTGTGGTACGATGCTACCGAGGAGGGTCTCGTCCCGCGCGGGTCGATCGGATCGGCGCGCCAGGGGTCTCCGCCGAGCCTGAGAGACTCCGAACCTGCCGCGCGGGCTCCTCTGCTCGTCTCCGGGCAGAACTGTGTCGCGACGGCTGGCCAGAAAGACGAGATGCGTTTTCACTTCGGCGGCGATCGATCGGTGGTCCGCGAGTCGGCTTCCGCGCTTTGCTGGTACGAGAGAGGCTGGGCGGCAGCTTGCGGCAAGGCGCTGCGCCTGTACGACGAGCGAGGCCGGCTGATGAACACCTTCGATCTGTTCGGTACGGCGGCATCGCTGCAATGGGTGAACAACAAGTTTCTCGCAGACGTTCGCGTGGCCGGAGGCGATTCCAGGATAATATGCGAGATAGACGCCTCGACGGGGCGAACGGTCGATCTCACGCGCGAGCCGTGCGCGCGTGACGCTCCGGGCGCGGCACTGGTCCTAGGAGACCGGTACTTGGCCTGGCCGGGATACTTCGAAGGCTCGCTCTCGGCGATGGACACGCGCGTCCTGTCTGTCGTCGACTCGGTCAGATACGACAACGTCGACATCGACCCGATAACGATCGTCTGCGGCGTGGGATCCTCCGCCTGCTTCGTCACCGTCCACGGCGGGCTCGACCTGCTCCTCTGGAAGGACATGTCTGGGCCGGTGCGGCGCCTGACCACCTTCGCAGAACCGGTGACGTCTCTTTTTATCTCGAGCGACGACGCCGACGTAGTCGCCGGCCTGGCGGACGGTTCCGTGGTCGCGACCTCTGGCGCTTCGTCGAAGGTGTTCGTCGACCACGCCCTCGGCGGAGCGGCGGTCGCGCCGTCTACGGGGGGGTTCTACTCCGTGGGCAGCGAGGGGTCGCTCGTGTGCCGCTCGCTGCATCAGTCGTCGTAGTCGATGCCGTCGTCTTCGTCGTAAAAGTCCATCGTGTCGTACGAGTCTCCGTCGTCCCGCGGCTGCGTCGCGGATGAGGAGGCGGCCCTGTCGAACGCCAGAATCTGGTCGTCGATGGTCTGCAGCCCGATACTTCGCAGCGCCGCCATGGCCGACTGCGCCGACTCGTCGACGGACTGGACGAACTGTATCTTTTCGTTTTTGATCGCCTCCTTGGCGGCTTCCATGCGCGCCAGGAGAGCGTCGACGTCTGTGTGCGCCACCTTGAGCCTCGCCGCCGCGTTTTCCGATGCCAGCAAGACGAACTCGTCAGGGAGCGCGCCGACGAGGTCCACCCATGCGCGCGTCGCCTCCGTCGCTCCAGAAGCGGCCGTCAGCGCGGCCTTGGCTCCGGCGGCTTCTTTCAGGATCATCTTCGCGTCCGCTGGAGTGACGTTTCTGAATCGCGCGACGCTGTCGTTTTTCGCCGAAGCGGATATCATGCCGAGAACGCTCCACACCGCGAAGGCGCCGTTCTTCAGGGCGGCGACGCCGTCGCTCCCGGGCCTGCTCGCGAAAACGTCGAACGCCGCTCGCGCGTCCTGCGGCGCGCCCGCTTTCTTCAGAGCGGCCTTCAGGCGAGCGAGCGCTTCCGCGTCGTCTACGGTGTCCTCGTTCTGCTCGACGGCTCTTGCCGTCGCGTCTTCGGCCTTCACCGAGGTTTTATCCGGAGAGGACATGGCCTCGAGCGACGGCTTGAACCCGCTCCAGTCTTTCAGGCGAGACAGGGGAAGCGACGCGGCTTCGTCGACGCGGTTGTCCTCCGCGCTCTGGACGACATCAACGATGTGATCCAGGAGGGGCGAGCGCAGGCGGAGCGCCTGTGCGGCGTCCGATACGGCGTCGGGAGACAGCTTTTTCTTGACGGCGGCGGCCCACACATCTTTGGCCTTGGAGCTTTCCAAGAAGGGCTCGACGTCGGCGCCGGCGAGGAGCGCGGACGCCTCGGCAGGCTCCAGGTCGGTCAGGAGCACCGCGACGGCTGCGGCGTTGAGGGAGGTTTCGACGAGGAACTTGAGGCGGAGAGGGTCCGTGCCGCCCCCGGCCTCGAGCAGCTCAGAGTACCGGGGGTCTTCGTCGGCAACGGCGATCTTGACGAGCCACGCCGAGCCGTCTATCTTCTTGGGCAGCCGGATGCCGCGAGGGAAGAGCGTCCCGAGCAGGGCCGCCGCCGCGACCTCGAGATAGCCGGATACCCCCTCCGAAGCGTCCTCGGGGGGAGCCGTCAGAGAAACGGGGCGGAACTCGTCCGTCTCGTGGGTGTCCGGCCTGACGGTGCCGGCGTACTCGACGCGTTTGGTCAAAGGGACGAAGTCGGGGGCGGTGTAGTGGCCGTGGTCGACCATGGAGTTGATCGCGCGCGTGACCAGAACGTCGTCGGGCGCGAACTTCTTGGGCACCGACTTGAGGCGGGCCAGGGCGGCCGCGACCGAGTCTCTCGCGAATGTCGCCGCGTCTTCGTCGGAGGGGGGCGCCGGGTAGACGGGCGATCCGCGGCCTTTGGCGCCGGACTCTGGGGGCCGAGCGGCGCGCGACGACTGCAGCGCCCAAAACAGGGCGCCCGTCTTTTCCTCCCTCGCTCTCATGAAGACCTGCTCGACGCCGCCCGCCCTCCTCAGCGCCACGCGATCCCCCACCAGGATCGCCTTGCCGCCCCTCTCGATGTCTTCGATCGTCTTGCCGGCGAGGCGGGTCTCGGACACCTGCCGTATGCGATCCGCTACCGTCCTGGAGTCCGGGGGCAGCTTCGCGGCGAGCTTCAGGAGGCCGCGCGGGGTGTCGTCGTACTCCTCGCCGTAGACGGCCCGCTCGTCGGCCTCGTCCGCCGCGAACTGCTTTTCAGAATCGTAGACCTTCACGACGTCATCTTTCTTCGGGGCTTTCGCTCCTCCGCCCTTCTTCTTGCTCGGACGACCGAGCTTTGACAGCCGGCTCTCCAGGGCGGCGACGATCGACTCGATGTCGGCTTCCGGGTATTTCTGCGCGGCCGCTGCTCTCGGAGCGTCGCTCCTGGGCACCGACGCGGCTAAGACCTGATCCGGTTCGTCGTCGTCGTCGTCGTCCGGCTCGATCTCCGAGGCCGCCTTGCCAGACTCTCGCCTGAGAGCGTGCATGAAGGGCGTGTTCCACGAAATTCCCATCGCCTCGGCGGCGCGGTCGGACTCTCCCGGAGAAAACAGCTCGAGGTCTCGGACGAGGGCCTCGACGTCGGGCGCGACGTCTTCGAAACGCGCGGCCTCGGCCAGCTCGACCCTGTCTCCCGGAAGGAGACGGATCATGTCTTTCAGACCCGCGCCGTCGTTGGACCGGCTGAACCTCCCGTCGGCTATTTTCAGGGAATCGCATGCCTCGTAGGGGAGAACGCAGTGCCGCACGGCCGGGTCGATAGGCGACGGGACGACGGTCGCGCGAGGGCCGCCCCAAGACACGGGGCGGAGCGCGTCTCCGGCCCTCCCCGCCCTGGCCATGTCCTTGAGCGAGGCGATCTCGCGCCTCAGCTCGCGCGGGTCGAAGCCGCCGAGACCGTCAAGCTGCCTCTTGAGGTCGGCGAGGTCTTTCGCGGTGTCCGCGACCAGTATTTTATCGTACTTGAAAACCGGGACTATACCCAGTCTAGAGAGCGTGCAGCCAGGCCAGCACTTCGCGCGGCTCGCTTCCGACTTGGCCTTGGCGGAAGCCACCAGGGCGCCGCGCCGCTCTGCGACGGACGTGGAGCTGTGGTCGGCCATCAGGGCGACGACCGACCCCTCGAAGTCTGCGGAAGAGTAGGCGTCCTCGTAGGGATCGTCGGCAGAAACGACCACCTCGTCGTTTTCGTCGAGCTCCAGGACGATCTCTCCCAGCTCGACGATGCCGGCGGAGGACGACGGGTGATCGTAATCTTCTTCTTCGTCCGCTTCTTCTTTTTTCACTTTCTTTTCCTTTTTTTCTTTTTCTTTTTCTTCTTCTTTTTCTTCTTCTTCGACAGCGACCGGATCCTCTTTTTTAGATTTCGCTTTCGCTTTCGCTTTCGTTTTCGGCGCCATTTTGTACAATGTGATAGGAAATATGATGCTTATTTTCCTCGACTCGTTTCGTAGTTCGAAAAATGTATTTTCTTTTTTTTTACAACGGAACAAAAAAAAAAACTAATCTAGAATCAGGCGACAACGTCGGTCTTCAGGTAGTGGTTCCTGGCCTTTAGGTGGGTCTGAACGTGGAAGATCTGGACCTCGGTTCCGACCTCGAGCCCGAGCAAAGCTGCGAGCGGAGGGTTGACGATTATCACGCGCCCGTTGTTCTGCTTTTTGAGGCTGTTTGTCGTCGCGTAGTTGTTGATCGCCGAGGTGACCTGCCCCCTGGTCATCTTGCATCCGGGTCCGTGGCCGAGGAAAGCGCTCAGCTCGGCGCTCAGCTCGATGGGCCGCATGAGGTTACTGGGAGCCCCCGAAGTCCTGCGCCGCTTCTTGCAGACCCTTTTCATCTCCTTCCTGAGGGACTTGTACATGCCGTCGACTACCTTGGCGCGGTCTATTAGCTCTCGGTGCGCGTCGTGCATCTGTGTCAGGAGCTGCATCGCGGGGTGCTCTCCGATAGCGGCATCCGCTGCTGCGGGCTGCTGTTCGTCGGGCGACGCGGCGACGGAGGACTCCTCGACGATGTTGGCGGTGGAGTCGGCGGTGTCGCTCATGACGAGGTCGCTCATCTCTAGGGAGGCGACGGCGGATGTGGTGACTGCGGCGGATGCGGCGGCTGCTGCGGCTGCGGCTGCGGCTGCGGAGGCGGTTGCGGAGGCGGTTGTTTTCTCTTTCCTTGCCATTTTGGATATTGGGACGGGGTCAGCGCTTGCTTGTCGATCGAAAACGATTAACGTTAAGCTTCGGTTGGCCTCGCGCGAGCGCGCGCGGCGTCATCCGCATCGATATCGCGCGTTGGGACCGAGCCCGTCCCGGGACGAACGCGAACGACCCCTCGTCGCGCACGATGTCCCGCATGCTCGCCTTGTTCGGACGCTGGAGCCCGGTCCGGTGCGCCGCGAGGAAGGCGTCCATCTTCGCCATGATCACCGGCTTCAAGATGTAGTACTCGAACGCGTTCGTGCACTGCCTCCACCTCGCGCCGCGCTGGGCCACCAGCTGTCTCGCGACTCTCTCGGCGTGGCGCACGCAGGCTTGCCAGGTGCATCCGCCGAACAGGTCCACCGTGATGCGGATCGCCATGGCGTCGACGATCGCCTCCGCGGGCGCGAACCGCGCGTTGGCCAGGCCCAGTATGCCGTTGTTCGCGGCGATCCTGCGGCACTTTTCTTGCACGTCGTCGTCGTCGTTGGCCCACTCGCCGAGCTGATACGCGTGGAGAATCTCGTGCACGACCGTCTTCACCGCCTCTTCGCTCCGGTACACCATTATCTTGGCGTTACCGGACATCGAATACCGCGTGTTCAGCCCCGTGTTGGCATCGCAGGACCCGATGTCGGAGTCGGATGTCGCGAGCTCCTTTTTAGAGTCCCACAGGTATACGGTCAAGTCCATGCACGCCGGTCGCGCGGGGTCTTTTCCCGAAAGCTCGTCCACGCGGGACGCGATCGTCTTGATCGCGGAGAACCACGCCTTCGCCTTGGCCTCCGATACGGACTCGGCGTAGGGATAGACGACCGTGACGCGCACGGGGACCGTGCGGACCGTGAACCAGTTCGACGTCCTCGCCGGCTTCGAGCGCCCGTTTTTCATGTGCGCCGCGACCGCGGGACAAACGAATTGCGACGCGCTTTCGTCCGGCGTCCATTGGTACATTTGGCCGCATGTGATCGCGTCGGAAGAAATGGAAGGCATGTTGAGTTGAAATCCTCGGCGGATTTTTTTTCATTCGCGGTCTACGCCAGGCACCTTCCCCTGGAAAGCATGAACCCGCTCTCCAGCGCGAGCTTGTACTCGTTGTCTCCGCTGACGAGCACGGTGGTGATCATGATGCCCACCACGCCGATCGCGCCGATGAACACGCTTTTCGTGAGCTCGAACTGGTTCCGTGCGCTGCTCTCCGCGCACTGCAACAACCCGGAAATCTCCCTCGCCGCCGCCGCGTCGCCGAGGTACAGCTTGGGGCGGAGGGACCTGACGCGCTCGACCCTCTTGGCCACGTTTGTGATGTCGAACGTCGAGTACATGAAGGACAGGATGAGGCACAGGATCACGATCGCGGAGGAGTACATCAGGACCTCGGGCGTCGGGAAAGGCACCTGCGTCGACGAGGCCACCGTGTTGCAGCGGTCGTAGGCCTTGACGACGTCCTCCGCCAGGCGCACGAACTTCAGCTTCGCCTCGAGGGTGAAAACGTCTATCATCATCGCCTCCTCGGTCGGGAAGTTTTTCAAAACGTCCATGCGGTCGGTGTGAACGGCCTTCATCAGCCTCTCGCGAGGGGCCCGCTTGGAGGACGTGTTGTCGTCGGCCGCCAGATCGTCCAGCGTCTTGGTGTACGAAAATAGAAAGTCCCTGAGCTCGATCGTTTTGTTGATGAGCGTCTCGGTGTTGACCAGCTTCATCTTCTCGTTGAAAACCCGCCTGGCGTGGTCGCGGAGCAGCAAGCTCCTAACGATCATCCACGACATCACTACGACGGACATCGCGATGACGTGCTGCTGCCACCTGTCCACGAGCAGAGCCCGCAGCGTCACCGAGCCCTCTTGCGTCTTGGCCGCGGCCATCTCCGTCGCGAAAGCCAGGTATCCGGATACGGTCATCACGAGGCCGACGATCAGCCCCAGCATGATCATATCGTGCCTGCTCCGCAGCCTCACCTGCTTTGTTTCCGGGGCGTAGTTCTCTTGCAGGTCCAGTCGGACGGCTTTGATGTGCAGGAACACGCTCGCCTTGGCGAGCGGCCATACTATCCTCGACTGAAACTGCCTGGTGTTCATGGCGGCCAGCTCCTCGCTGGTGCGCTTGATGCTAGGAATCAGGTAGTCCTGTTCGGAATCCGGGTCCGGCTTCAACATCTCGACGAGGAGCAGAAACGTCTTTTCGTAAAAGGCCTTTCGAGTCGAGAACGAGTGGTCGTTGGCCCGCAGCTGGTCGTACAGGTATACGTCGTAGTCAGAGATGTCGAACTGCGTGTTGGTCTCCTTCACCCGCATGGCGATGTGGGCCGCGACGGCCGCCGGCGTGCCCTCGGGGACGTCGACATTGTGGCGCTCCTTGAAGAGGAGCTTGCCCGAAAAGTTTCCGGTGCCAGACGCGAAAGTGCCTTTGGCTTTCTGATCGTAGTGGAGATGGCACGCCGACGCGCCGCCCTCCTGCGACTGCCCGTAGTAGGCGGCGTCGACGTTTTCAGCGTCTGCGGCGTGCTTGAAGCACTCCGTCTCGTTGGGAGACGACTGAACGACGGCGGACGGCGCCTCTCCGGTGCCCTCCTCCGCCTCTGCTTTCGGCGCGTCTTTCACGTACACATCCCACGTACCTGGATCCGGCCTCTTGTTCTTGACCACCACGGTCGTCATCACGCCCTGCTTCTTTTCCGCCTTGGCGCATCCGAACGCGCACCGGTTCTCTCCCGTCTTCAGCGCGTCGGCGGAGCAGACTTCCGACATCTGGGGGTGACACTTTTGCCAGGCCTCGTCCAGAAGCGAGAGCAGCGGGGCCTTCTTGCCGCCGAGCACGTCCTGCTTGAGCCGCTCGACTGTCTCCGCGCAAAACGTGTCGCATACTTCTCCGGATCCAGACAGAGGGTATCCGTTTTTGCTGACACCGACGTCCTTCTGCGACTCGATCATCATCGGAACAACGATGTCGTCGATGATGTCGTAGGCGTCTTCCTCGCTCATCGTCCGGTAAGTCTCGGCGCCCAGCATCTTGCGCAGAGATTCAACGCTGTCGTCTATCAGCTTTACGGCGTCGCCGCGGAACGTGTAGAGGACGCCGTGCTGGATCGCGTTCCGGAGAACATCGCTGGCGTCTTTGCATTCCTCGGAGCCTTTCATCCCCTTGCTCACGCCGCCGCCAGACACGCCGGACTCGCCGGTGCAAGGAACGTATTCGTCCTCGGAGTCCTTGTTCGCGTCCTGGATGTCCCTCTGCAGATTGTAAATGTTTCTGACGCTGGGGACGACAAACAGGTAGAGCTCTTCGTAGGTGCGCAGCGTCTTCTTCGCTTTGTATATCTGGTTTTCGAAAAACAGGACGTAGGCGAAGACGCCGACCAGCAAAAACGCGGCGCAGATGATGACAGTGTACACGATCTTGATTCCGGAGGGAAAATCGGTGTGCCAAGTGCTGACGACGAACAGAAGCGCGGTGAAGCATATCATCACCTGGACGATGACGTGAGAGCGCCCGTGCGCGTGCACCTGGCTCGCGAGGAGATCGCGTTTTTCGATCGTCAGCGCGACGGCCTTTCTGAGGTCTTCTTCGGGAACCTGCTCCGCGTTCAGCGGGACTAGTTTCTTGTTGCTCCGGTAAGCATCCAGGATATGAAAGTGGTCCATCGTTGCTCATGCGCCAGAATTTTTTGTACGCATATCACCAACAGATGAAAGTATTCAACAGATTTGCAAAAAAGAAACCGGCTGCGACGACAACGGCTGTTCCGGAGTCTGCCCCCAAAAAATCCGGTTTAGTGCGATCTATGGCAACAAAGGCAAAGGGCTTGTTCGTCAAAGCACCACCAGTGGTGACACTAGCCGAGTCTGCAGTGTATAAGTTTCCGGAAAATACCAATCCCCCGAAATTCGTTTTCAAAAAAAGCGGTATGGAAATAGTGCAAGGCGAGTACGTCATGCGACATTCCGTGTTTACGGCTATACCCCAATTCAAATCACCGTCGAACGAACTCATAAACTATGATAAGCCTGCGCTGGTCTCGCACGGCAATACCAAATATTTGCTTCTTCCAGATGTGAAAACAATCGCTGAAGAGTTTAATAACGCTGTAAATTTGTACGCGCACGCGAAAAAAAATAAGATAGATTTTATCGAAGGCGCCAATGTGATATCCGATATACCTCACACCGCCACAGTGATGGCGCATTACTTTGCCGCGCTAAGTGCCGGAATAAAGCAAATAATATTCTATAATATAGACAGACAACATGGCTCGAAATTAAACGATTTCATCCTGGATAACTGGTCGGTTTTTTCTGGATTAAAAACGTCCGAAGCTGTCCTGAATTACTTGGGAGACATTATAACAAAATCTGATAATCCGTTTTACGTGCCAAAGAGCGACAGACTGCTCGAGGAAATAGAGAAAGGAGTAAATGACGTGGGCTTCAAAAAGGCGTTTGCGGAAATCGCGAGGCGCGAATCGAAAAAAATAACGAGCGCGTTGGCAGCTGTGGAGAGCGGTGCAGGTGAAGATATCGATCATATAGGCATTTTTTGGGTGGATCCCGAGTCGACAGAGAGAAAGTTCGTTTTCAAAGACCCGTCTGTTCCGGATATGTTGATCGACAAGCTTTCTGGCGGCGTCAACGATATCGGAAAGTTGTTGCGCACCGAACCAGATTACCAAGTCATTCTCGCGGCGTTCGTAGTCTATTTCGGTTTGAAGGGAAGTGTCGAAAACGCGAATAAAGTTAAAGATGCCTTATCTTCGTCGCCAAATAATAATGATCAGACAATCAAAGCGATCGAGATTTTGAAACAATACATCGAAATATTGAACGAGGATGATTATGAAGAAAAGGAAAGCATCCAAGAAATTATAGATCGTCTGAGTGAACTGGCGCGCAGTAATACTAGTCAGACCATCGAAGAAGGCCGCGTGTTGGAACTGCTGGCAAAGACGCAAACCGGCGAAATGGACGGCCCGATAAAAGAATTGCTGAGAGAAATCGTTACCCGTTTCGGAAACGCGACTCTCCAGCAAGAAGGCAAAGCTCATCTAAAGTTTGTCAACGATTACTTGGCTTGGCTCGACGGAGGCGATACCGGCGACGCGCCCAACTCTAAATGGTCCGTGGCATTCAAATCGGCGTCGGTGCTTCTCCGCGACGAGAAAACCAAGCGACAGGGATTGATCGCGCTAGTCGATCACCTTAATAACCTACAGCAGACTCTGATCGATGAGCTTCTTCCAGGAACTGATGATGTAAAGACCGTTAATTATTCAAAAGCGATAAAATCTGAAAGCGGTGTCGATAAATACGTATTCGACAAAGCTTGGCGAGAAGCCGAGAGCCTAGTACAAAAGCGCGAGATCCCGGACAAGAGGCCCGAAACCGTCGACAAACCCGGGGCTCTCGAGCGCATGGGCGACGCCATCGGCAACGCCGCGGAAAATATCATCAGTACTGGGTCTGTTGTCGGTCGGCAGCTCTCCAAGATTCCGGGTGCACCCGCCGTGCGGCGGGGACTCATTGATCCAGTGGGACGACTTGCCACGTCGCTGGCAGCCGCCCCCGTCAACGCGGCTTCGGCGGCCGTGGACGCGGCGATGTCCACCAGAGTCGGCAAGTCTGCAGTCTGCGACAAGGACGAAGAAAATTTGAGCGACCTCCAGATTCTGCTCCGCAGCTCCATAGAGCACGCGGACAGGTACCTTGTCACCCAGTACAAGATGTTCGGCATGTGGGCGGTCTTCAACCTGGCGCTGATCGGCGTGATAGTGTATTTCCTCTACAGGATATTCAGGGCGGTTCTGTCGTACGTGCAGCTCGTCAGGGAACTCCGCAAGAAGCGCGAGACGACCAAATCGAACGACATATTCAACCCGGCAGACGACAGCGACCACTACCCCGTGGACCCCAAGCTTGTCGCGAAGAGTCGCTTACCGTCTGGAGCGGCCATCGAGAGCAGGCTCCGGCGCCTGTCGGAGGAGACGGGAATGGACGTCAGGGGCGCGATGGACTCTGCCGGGGACAAATACGAGAAGAAAAAGACGGACGAAGACGACGAAGACGACAAATTTTACCGGAGCCGCGTCTAGAAGGCGTTTTTTTTTCCGTGCGTGGTCTTTCAGAAATGGCTTTCGCCAACGAGTACCTCGACATGATAGGCCGCAGGCCGAGCGAGGCGGAGACGAAGATAGCGGACAGGAACCTAGGGGACCGGGCGACGGACAGGAGCATTGTCCGTAACTACATCGGGACGCTCAACGAGTTCAAGGACAGGTACGTACCGATCGTGACGCGAATCTATCAGATCGCAAAAGAACATGCCCCGGACAGACGAACGCTCGACTACTTTGTGAATCGGTTTATCGATCCGGAATACACAGCGGACAACGTCGTTGAAGATTTGGAGTCCGGAGTGTATTCGGTGATCCCGGATACGTCTAAAAGTGTCGAGGATCCTCCTCTCAATCAGACGCAGGCGATGATGTCTTTCGCCGGTAGATGGAAAAAAGCTTCCGGTCGAAAGATCGACGTTTGCGAGTTCATACGGTACTACGGCCAGGACCTGAGCGACGCCGAAATCCGGAGCATATCTCAGCGCGAGAGCGACGCCAGGATCTTCGTCGACAAGATACACAAAGACTACCTCGGGAGGGGAGTCGGCGCGGACGAGTTTTTGGAGCTGTACGTGTTCGACTACGACAGCTCCAACTTCCACAACGAAGTCATCGCGTCGGTCCTAGCTAGCGACGAATACCGGAACGAGATGGCCAAGCAGCTCGACAAGCGGTACAATGACATGTTTGGCCAGGGACTTCACCCCGACGACATGGAGCACATTCTTTTTCAGGTGCGCGCCAAGGGACTCCCGCTCTGTTCGGAGGAGATCAGCGACGATCTCGTTCGGGTGAACGAGCAGCTGAAGAGCATCGGCGTGTGGGCCGACAAGATATACGAGGACGTCCTGCGCCGGGTCGCCGACAGCGACGACGTCAGGGAGTGCGTGTCCGAGTACCGCGCGTACGGAGACAAGGAGGCCGAGGCGCGGCTGAGGCGCAAGCTTTACCAGAGCCTGGAGTATCACGACATCGTCAAGGAAGAAATCGGGCTGGTTTTAGAGAAGAAGCTAGCCCGGAGCCCCTCGAAGCGAGAAGTGTTTACCCGCCTGGCCGAGGTGCTGAAGAAGCACGGCAAAGACATGTCTCTCGCCATCGCAGATCTAGAATCCGACTGAGCGAGGGGGGATCGGGTCCGGCATGACACCGCCGTATTTGGCCGGTATGTTGACGACTCGCACGGAACCTCCCGACGGAGCGGGACGCTGCGGCTGGGCTGCTCCTCCTGTGTTGTTGTTTTGCACGACTCTCTGCTGCCCGCCTCCTTGCGGCTGCTGCTGCGGCGGCGCCGGAACGTATATCGGAGGCTGCTGGAACTCGTAACCTCCTTGCTGCTGCGGCGCCGCCACCGGAACGTATATCGGAGGCTGCTGGAGCTCGTAACCTCCTTGCTGTTGCTGCTGCTGGAACTGCGGCAGGAGGACGTATCCTCCCCTGATTTCCGGAGAGCCGTCTTCTCGGATCGTCGTCTCTTCTGTGCCTCCGGTGCCTGCGGTGCCTCCGGTGCCTGCGGTGCCTCCGTAAGTTGTCTCGAAAAAACGGGCCTGTCCCCCGTCGCCCGGGTCTGGTTCGATGCCGAAAGCGACTTCGCCGTCTTGATTTCCGGCCATGGAGAGTACCGCCTCGCACTCGGCGTCCGAGGGGTCAGTAGGAAGAGAAGCAGAAGCAGAAGAAGAAGGATCGCCGCCGCCTTTCGCCTTCGTCTTGCGAGCCGCTTTTTTGGGCGCCGCCGCGGAAGGCGCCTCTGCGATGTCTCTGATGATACACGCGAGCTCTTGCACGAGCTGCGGGGCGCTGATAAAAGTCCCGTCGGGGAGGGCGACGGCGTCGACGTCTTTCTTTCCGGATCTAGAGCTCGTCCTGGGAGGGAACGTTTCGTCCGCGGGGGGCTCGCCGCGCACCCTGCTAGCTACGGCCTCGAGAGAAGTCCGGAGATCGTTCAGGGCGGACGCGAACGTTATCTCGATCGTTTCTCCGTCGGGGGTCGTATATTCGGGCATTTCTCACACTCTAACAAAAAAAAATTCAGCGCGCCGGCAGATCCTGCGCGTCCCTGTATATGCTTATAAAGTCTCGCAAGAAAGTCGACTCGCTGGTCAGGAGCGCCGCGTTGGCGTCGTATACCTCCATGGCGCTCTTGAAAAGAGGCTCGGCGGCCTCGGGCCCCTCCCCCTTTGCCGTCCCCATCGCGGCGAGATACAAAAAGTCCGGGTGCTCCGCGTACGAACAGGATTTCATGTGCGCCACGAGCTGCTTCAGCTTTTCGGCGTCGGACGTCGCCGTGATATCGCGCCAGGCGTTGACGAACGCGGCGTTGAGTGTCAGCCGGTTGTTGGGGCTGAGGACGCTGATGAAGCCGCCGACCTTGGTCCCGTCCAAGAACACGGTCGGGTTGGCGACGTTACAAGGCACGTCGAGAGTCTCTGCCAGGTAAGACAGCTGCACGTTGGTCGGGTAGCGGACCGGTAAGAAAGACGAAGAAAGCGCAGCAGCCGCTTTCCTAGACACGATGTACGAATCGCATACCGGTAGAACATTGGGAGCAGGTAGGATACGATCCGGAGGCGCTTCCGGCGAAGGCACCCCCAGAGAAACCAGCCCGTAGTTCTCCGGAAGCGATGAAAAAATAGACGCCAGAGACGCCGTCCAGTCCTTGCAGGGAAGCGCGTCGTCCTCGAGCACAAGGAACAACGCGTCTTCCGGAAGCTCGGACTCCGCGACGCGCTTGAGCGCGGCGAGGTGCTTCCTCGCGTTGGAAACGTTGCGGACGTGCAGGGTCTGGAGATACCTGTTAAAGTGCGCGGGCGCGGCGACGCTCTCTAGCTTCACGCTGTCCCTGATAAACTGCTGGTCGACGTCGTCGTGCTCGGTGATGAACCGGGAGGTGACGTCGTGATGCTGCGAAAGGGTCTCCAGCACGCCCAGGCAGTGCTTTCTACGGGGCTCGGTCATCGCCGAAGTGATCACGGAAACGTCGAGGCGCATGGAGAATCGATTTATTACACACCCGGTATCTTTTTTACGGGGCCGTTTTCACGCGCGCGCTAGGCCGGCGTGGACGCCGAGCAACAGGTCTAGGTAGTCGTGCACCCGCTGCCTGTCTTCGGCGGTCATGTGCTTCCACAGCTTCTTCAGGGCGTCCACGATCCCGCAGCCCTCCTCGTCCGCGACGTTGTACTGCTTCTCCACGAAGAACGAGTCGTCGTGCGAAACCAGCCGGTCGCCGTACGGCACGACGGCCAGCTCCACGAACTTTTCGTACGGCAGCTTGATGTTGGCCTTGCAGGCCATTTTGTGGTACATCTGGCACGCCGAGAGCTCCTTGCTCCCCGAGAAGCGCGCGGTCAGGTCGGACAGCATGTCCGAGACGACGTTGTTGAAGATCGTGTACGGGGACGTGGTCGCCATTGTTTTTGGTGTCGACCGGACTGAATATGTATCTCTGTTTAAGTTTGTTCTTTTTTTTAGACTGGGATTGTAAAACCAAACATGCATCCCGTCGTTTACATGGGAGCCCTGGTCACCCTGGTGAGCCTGGCGTCGTGGCATCTGTGGGAAACGGACCGCTTCGCGTTTCTCGACCGCGTCATGCTCGCCGCGGCGGTCGCCATGCTCCTCTGGGTCGTCGCCCTCGCAGGCGGGCAGCATCCCCTTATAGACGCCAAGGAGCCGTTCACCGTCACCGCCACCGCCCAGGCGGCGCAGCAGCCCGCGAAAGACGACGACGGCATCGAAAGCACGACCCTGAAGTCCAAGATAAAGCTGTACGAGTCCGCGTTCGTCGAATCCCCGCTCAAGGACGGCAAGTGGGGCGTATTCACGTTTTTCCCCACCGCCAACGCGGTCGGATCGGTCAGCGACTTCGACGTGCAGGCGCGCGGCATAGGCGTGCACCGCAGGCGGCTCCAGGGCCCCGCGGTAGACTCTTTCAAAATCGGCTCCGACGCGTTCACTTGGGCGATCGCCCTGCGCTTCAACGGCTTCGAAGGGGTCGAAGGACCCAAGCCGGTCATCGACATGCTAACCTCGACCAAGGAGCACGACTACATTTTCAAGCTCTCCGTCGAGCCCACTCTAAAGCTCAGCGGGACCGAAATATGGAAAGGCAAGTTCTCCCTGGCGGCGAGCAAGCCCGATTCGAAAAGGCAGGAAACGTTTGTCAGCACCAAGGAGCTCACTTTCGACCCCGAAAGAGCCTACATGCTCACCGTGAAGCGGGCGGGAGACACGATCACGGTCAGGAGGCACCACCTGACCCCGTCGTCGGCGCGGGACAAAAACAGCTTCGACGCCCCGGAAACATTATTGTCGCAGAGCGGTCTCGTCGCGGGGCTCGTCCCGTCCAACTTGCCTGTAAATATCAACGAATCCGGAGAGCTGGACGCGGGAGTCTACGCCGTCGCGCTGTTCGACGCGGGCCTGTCTCCCGAAAGCGAGGAAGAGCTACGGAAGCACTGGGCGAGCCTCGTCGCGGAGGCCGTCGACCCGGCCGAGCGCCTCCCCGGAGATTGCCCTTTCGGAAACGATCTGTGCGCGAACGCCTACTGCTCGAGCATCACGGACTGGTCTCGACCCGAGCAGCTGATCGACTCGCGCGTCGAGTGCAAACACGCGATCGCCAAGTTCTGCACCGACAACGCCGAACACCCTTCGTGCTACTGCTGGAAAAAAACCGACGCCAGGTACGAAAAGAGCGAGTGCAAGGCGTGGCGATCGTTCATCGCGGGGGAGCAGTGCTCGCGCCTCGAGTCTCTCGGCGCCGAGGACATCGAGCGCCTGAAAAAGCTTTACAACCTCGAGAGCAAGAACTGCACCAAAAAGGAAGAGCCCGCCAAGCCCGCCACGCCTTCGCCTTCGCCACCGCCGGCAGCCGCCGGAACCTGCCCCGCCAAGCCTTCGGGAATAACGAACCCCTACGCCGGGCACCCGACTTCTCCGGCCACCCCCACGACGACGGGCGTCGCGAATCCCTACGCAACACAACCTTCCGATAAAACAACCGGAATAAATAACCCGTACGCGGCTCTGCCGAACCCGATCGCGTCAGAAAAGAAAGGTTCGACGGGAATCGCAAATCCGTATTCGCTGCCCGCGCAGCCGCACGCGCCGAGCGACGACGGTAAACCACCAGGCACAGGATCCGGAGTAAAAAACCCGTATTCTAGCACCCCGCTCAACTCTGTGTCGACGGGCGTCTCCAACCCCTACGGCGGCGGCGGAGGCGCCCCCCCAACTAAGCCCGGCGTCGATAACCCATACGGGGGCGGCGGCGCTACTCCGGCGGCACCTGCTACTCCGGCGGCACCTGCTACTCCGGCACCAGCGCCCCCCACGTCCCCGTCGCCCGCCAATCCTTACTTGAGACCGGGTCCTTACACATCGCCGCCTTCGATTACTACACAAAGGCTGGTAGAGATAAAGCGACCGGAATACTCAGACCGGTGGAAACCTAGCACCGCAGAAAAGGTCGCGGGGGACCTGAAGCCGCAGGGTCTATGGGGGCGCATCCGAGACTTCGTCGCCGGCGACTAGGCAACCGCGGTGCCTCACGTTGAAGGGAGTGAACCTGCGATGGACGCCGCTGACGCCGCTGACGCCTTCCCTCGCGGCCTGGCTCTCGGTGACGGCGTCTGTCGCGTCCGCCAGCGCCTGGCGCTCCGACGTGTGAGTCTTGGCCCTCAGGATCTCGCTGTACAGGAGATGCAAGACTAGGTCCGACGTCCCGAACGTCCCGAAGCTGGCTCGCGCGGTGCAGACCTCGGTGTCCACGACGAACACGCGCGCCATGTACTCGCGCCGCTTGGTCAACATGTAGTAGGGAGGGCCCAGGAGGCCGCTCGCGAGAGCCTTCCTGGAACGCTCCAATCCTTCCATCCCGGAGCAGATACTGTCTATCACGGCGACGGCAGGCTCGTCTCCATCTTCGTCCGGCCACTTTGGCAAAACAAAGTCGTGCGGCCAGGCGGCGAGAATGTCCCGCCCGGTGATTTCCCTCACGGCGAGACGGCCGACGATCACGCAGCCCGACGACAGAGCGAGCTTCAGGACCTCGTCGCACAGCGGCAGAGGCTCCAGGCGCACCGGCTCGACGGCGAGGGGCCGCGCGAGGGCCCGAGGGTACTCGCGGTACAGCGCCACCAGGCGCGGCCATATCTTGCGCCAGCGCTCGATGTACACCGCCGGGCGGCTGAGCTCCATGTGCATTGAGAGCTTGAGGAACAGCGTCGGCACCACGCACTTGCACGGCAGGCCCTCGCGCTTCGCCGCCTCGCGCAGAAGTTCGCAGTCGGACGGGCTGATCAGCGTCAGGTCGGCGACGACCTGTCTGCCGATCCGTACGCTGTGGGTGCTCTTGTGCAGCGCGGGGACGATGCGGATCCCGTCGATTCCGGATCGACGTAGCGAGTTCGCGAGCGCGTACGCCGTTTTCTTGGAGCTGCCTCCCTTCGCCGTAAAAGCGTCTATATCCGGAACTTCAGATTCCGCATACACTCCTCCGGGAAGAATTGTGTGAAGCGCGGTACCCCCGTATCGCAGCAGGCGCATTTCTGTAACTGCCTTGTCGGCCGCGAAATGGGCTCGCGCGGCGATGGCCCGGATAGCTTCGCTGCGCTCGGCGATCGACGCCTCGATAGCCTCCATTTGAACGTCTCTCAAACTATATAAAATAAGGCGCTTTATGTAGATTCGTAAATATTTTGAAAAAAGCATATAAACAAAATAAACAAACCGACAAAGAAAACAAAAATGCCTGTCCTGATCGTTCGCAAAAGCGTGTTTTCAAACGCCCAGGCGCCCAACCTTCTGCGCGAATCCAACGCCAGTAGCGTTGCCGACGTCGGCCCGGCTTTCCACCTCGTTTACGACACGATCGCGTCGCTGGTAAGCGATCCGGTCGCCAACACGGTGCTCGAAGCCCAGACACCAATAAAATTTAAGACGTCGTCGCTCACATAAATTACAAATTAAACAAATTAAAATATTACATCTTACTTATAAATAAAAAATGGAGTCGGTATTCCAACGATCGATAATTATGACTCTTTTGAAAAAGGAAGCTGTAACTACATTTTTGAATCACCTTTGTCAAACTTGTGTTCTAAATTCGTCTGCGGACGAAGAAGTAGACGAACGCATCAAGAACGCGTTATCGAATCCGGTTATTTTCACCGTAAAGCATTGGTTTTATTGGGTAGTTTTCAACGACGTAAAAGATTCCGAAATCGAGACCTTGCGCCGTACTCGTGCCGTTTACAATATTATCAATTCGAGACGTAATAAAATAATACCGTCCTCGTTCGAAATAAGCGGCAAAACTTTTCCGGTTGCAGAAATGAATTTCAAAGAAATCACGCATTATACTGACGAGGAAGTCGAAGCGATGACGACTGAAGAAGAAGAAGATTTACCGGTAAAGCACGCGATATTTGACAAGCTGTACGATGCATTCACGAAACAATTTGCTTCCCACGATCACGCTTCCCACGATCACGCTTCCCACGATCACATTTCCAATACGTATAAGTCCTACAGCCATAAAGGGGACGAGCCGATCAACAAAGCGTGTTTGCAGTATTATGTCGGGTACGGTATTGTTGAGGATTTTAAATTGGCGATCGAACTGGATAACGTGATAAAGGAAACGACACATGCAAAATACAAAGAATACAACACAGCGATAACGAATGCCATTGAAAAGGAAATCAAAGTGTTCAGAGGGACGCATATCCCCTGGATCGACGGCGATAATGACATTTTTACGAC
>Ga0315906_10000367_pt1 | contig 72560 bp, 74 predicted proteins | sample LakEriMetagenome_4_FD_203526 | JGI IMG/M metagenome (GOLD analysis project Ga0315906, IMG submission 203526) | Freshwater fungal communities from buoy surface, Lake Erie, Ohio, United States - Buoy 2 MA122 | ecosystem: Environmental > Aquatic > Freshwater > Lake > Lake biofilm | place: USA... | reverse complement strand
ACGCTCGCGCTTGTTGGTCGTGGACGGCGAGGGCAACTTGCCGTAGATCGACTCCAACGCGCGGAGGAAGTACTCCTGAACATCCGCGCGGCTGCGGACAGGTGCGGCCTCCATGCCGCGCGCCTTGGTGGTCAGGGCATCGATGCCCATGCGCCAGTTCAGGATGGCCTTGCGAATGCTGTCCATGCGGTCATCGGCCTTGGAAGTGTGCTTGAGGCTCATGCCAGCGCGGGACGAAGCCCATGCCGCGCTGACCGTGTTGTAGCAGACCGGACGAATCGCGGTCGGATCGACGCGGGTCGGGGTCGTGCCGTCGAACGAAGTCGAGAGCATGAGGTACGGGCAGAGCGAGTCGCCGCGCGACCCGATATCCACGGTGTTACCCGCAAGGGCGAGGAACAGCAAGCGACCGCCGCGCAGGGTGCCAGCGGTCTCGACCTCGACCTCGTCGGAACCGGACTGGAACTCATACGCGAGGTCGAAGAACGACTGCACCGGGAGCATGGTGTACCCCGAGGAGTGCATCCCGAGGACGCTGCGGTCATCGGAACGGATGATGACCTTGAACTCGTCGCACGACTGCTTGGAGCCGTCCGCGAGGTTGATGGTCAGATCGCAGGTTTCCAACGCATCCCACGGGGCGACGAGGTCGCGCGCCTGCTGCGGCGTGAAGGTATCGGGCAGCACCTTGGCGAGGCCGTGCCACGCCTGCTGCTGTGCGACCGCGACGGAATCGTTCTTGAAGATCATGTGAGCCATGGTAGTACCTTTCAGACTGGTCACCCATACGCGGAGTGCGTTGGGGGCGTTAGGTTGCCATCCCGTGATGAGCAACACGCTCACCACACTAATAGTATCGGCGTGATGCCCCGATGACTTTAGCAACCGCAAAGAATCCAGAAACAAACTTGTGGTTTCAAACGGCATTGAAACCAGCGAGAACCAGCATTATCGGACGGGGGCGATCTATCAACATTTAGAGCTTATGCTCTAAATGTTGAGGCATCAGCATTGGGTGGCTTGCCCACCCAATGCTGATAGATCAAACCACCCGCCCCGGATCTCTCCGGGACGGGGGCGGCTGGGGGAATAGTTCGTTAGTGGATGGATTCGATCCGCTGTTCGGCGGAATCCGATCCAGTCTCGCACGGGTGCACCACCCACTTGCGAGTGCGGTCGAGTCCCGCCTTCGGGGTCAGGACGGCCACGGATCCGGCGGGATCCATGTAGCGACGGTCGTTGGCATCCCCGTCCACCGCAGGGAACCCCCACACGGTATCGGGAACCGGATCCGCCTTGCGCTTGTTCATGATCACAGCCACGTTGCCACCCGCGCGAAGGTACATCATGCACTCCCGAATGTTATCACCAGTGAACGACAGCGTGTGGTGCATGAGCGAATCACCACGAACCCCACACATGGCGTGTTCCTTGCGAACCCGCAGGGAAGCGAACGCCATCTGCACACTCTTCGTGTAATTGTAGTGCTGCGCCGCGAACGTGTGGAGCGTCGGGAGGATCGACCCCCACGGAATGTCGGAGAATGCGTTGTCACGGTAGGCAAACGGGCCGCGCTTGCGTGCGTTCGACAGGTCGCGGAGCACGCGACGGAAGAACCGATACGGATTCTCTGCCAATTCGATAGTGCGATTCACGCGACCACGCATGGTGGACGGGAACCGCGCATTACCAGCGCGATGGCCGATGCAACCACGGGTGCAATCGACCGTGCGCCACGGGCAGACTTCGTACCCGGACAGGTCAGCGGGAGCGAGCGAGAGCGAATAGACTGGGAGGCCGTCGCCCTTCGTCATCTTGAGGTTACCCGTGGGGGCCGTGAGGATCGGCCCCGACCCCTCGGGCATGGGTGCGCCCTGCGCCCAATCGCGCTCGGCAGCGAGTGCGGCGGCGCGGACACCGACCCAGTTGATCGGCTTGCCCTTGACGATGGTATCGGACAGGACAGCGAGCGAGAGCGATGCGTTCATGATTCTATTCCCTTGCCGTTCCGGACGGCTACCGTACAAGCGAAGTGCTTGCATATACTATATCGGCATGATGCCCCGATGACTTGAGCACTACGAAAGAATCCAGAAAAAAACGAAACGAAACCACGCCGCAGGACCTATCAGCATTTAGAGCAAAGCTCTAAATGCTGAGGCCTCAGCACTGAGTGGCAGGGCCACTCAGTGCTGATAGATCCGCAAACCCCCGCCCATACAGGCGCGGGGGAGCGGATTGGAGCATGAATCAGCCCACCTGAACCACGGTGGGGTTGTTCGCAGCGTAGCGAACGCGGTTGAGAGCGTTGCGCTCGACTCCGTTGATGATCTTCTTCTTGAACTGAGCACGGGTGGTGCTCGACACGTTGGTGGAGAGGCCGATGTGGATGGTCACCACTTCCTCACTGATGGTATCCCAGATACCATTCTCGGAGTCCACGATGGAGAGGAACTTGAGGCGCACCATCCACTCCTTGATGTTCTCCTTCGTGATCTTGCCGAGATCAAGGGCCATGGTGGCCCAGATCAGGTGGTAAGTATCTGGGCACATCGTGCCATCGTCGCGGAAGCACACCGAACCGGAGTTGAGAATGTTGTCGAGATTGTAATTGAGAGCCATCGGAAAATTTCCTTTCAAAGTTGAAGGGTAGGGGAGGGGGAACGCCCCCCTCCCCGTCGCCATTGTATCACTCGGGGAGGTTCGCCTCCCACGCCTTGAGATAGGCCACGAAAGCCTCTGTGGAGTCCTTGCCGGGGGCGAACTCACCCTGCGCGTTGATGCGCCCGAACCACTTGGACGCGGGATCGCCGTACTCACCGACGCTGAAGGAGACCGAGCCACGGTTGGCCGGGTTCGCGCGGAACGAGTCGAGGGCGGTGTAGCGGCCCGTGATCGTGAGATCCCCGACGAGGATCACGAACTTGCGAGCCTTGCGGTCGGCACGGCGCATGGCCGCGACGATGCGGGGCAGGGAGATCGACTCAGCCTCCCCGGCGACGGGGCGGCACAACTTGTCGATCCACTCCCCCTGCTTGGGGGAGACACGGTTCTGGATGATCGCTCCCGCGAGGGAGAGGGCGAAGGGGGCAGTACGGCCCCCCTTCGCTGCCATGGCGGTGAGGATGGAGTAGGCCTTGGTCGGGTCGGTAGTGAAGTTCACGATTCAATTCTCCTGATGAGACTGGGACATCCGCTCCAGATACGCTGGGGCGGGTTCAACGATGAACGCGGCACCGCGTTCAATTTCTTCGCTCTCCTCGGGAGTGAGGAGAGCGAACGCGCAGTCACAGTCCATCGGCTCGTTCAAGCCGGGACCGTGACGCTCCACGAAGGTTCCGCTGCCCCTGCAACAGGTGCAGTCAGCGGAAGCCTCCAAGACCCACACCCCATTGGGGTGTGGAAGACCAATACGAAAAAATGCCATGTGGCTCCTTGGGTTGGGGGAGGGGGTGAACTACACCCCCTCCCGTGCGAGGGTCAGCGGGTCGGGGCGGGGCGCATCACCGCCTTGGGCTGGAGGCGGATAACCGCCTCCCGGAAGTAGGCCCGATAACGACAGGCCGACTCCCGACCGGAGAACGACGAGAGCCAGACGCTCCCGTCGTTGAAGATCCACCCGATGGGGTGGGTCACGTCCGCCTCGCCGTCGAGGCTGGACAGAACCTCAAGCGTGAGGAGGATATCATCCTCACGCTTGAAGACCTCCACGAATTCGGGAGGGGGGACGACCCCGGGGCAATGCGCCCCGGTCCGGACCCAGAGGAGTCCACGGCGGACTCCCCCGTACACCCGCCCAGCGCGGGTGAGGGTGAGGATTGCCACCGCCATTGCGGTGGGATCCTGCACGGTGGCATCCAGCAACTGGTATGCCGTCTTGATGGTGGACATCTTCATGGTCCACCTTCCTTTCTGCCCCTGTGGGGGCAAGACGATGATGGAGGGGGGAAACGCTCCCCCCTCCGGGGTTCCTTCCGTTCCCTTGCCCCCGGAGCCACTAGGCTTGCGGGGGGAGGGGGGAAGTGGACGGGACGGCTACGATGCCATCCCGTCCGCGATGTTCTGCCGCCGCCACTCGGCAGCGGTGGGGGTGGGGAACACCCACTCCTCTTTCGGTTCCCACTTGCCGAGAGTACGGCCATATCCGTGATGGCCGTTTTCGTTCGACTTCTGGAGGTTTGTCTCCAGTTCGGCGGGAGTGGAGACCACGAAGGTCTCCATCCCCTTGAAGTACTGCCGCATCTCTGCGGCAGTCAACTCCTTCCCCCGGAGTTCCGGGGGAAGGTCGAGAATCGGTTGCTCCACCATTGCCGCCTTGGCGGCGAGGTGGAGGGGGAGGATGCCGATCACTCGGCATCCCGTCACCGCCTCGGGGGTGGCGTGGGCCACCACCTCGGTATCCGAGGTGATGAGTCCCTCCTCGCGGAGGAACTCAACGAGACCCGCATGGCGGGTCACGACGATGCAGCGTGGCTGAATCATTTGGTAGGGCATTTCTATCCTTTCGGTTGTGGGAGGGGGCCGAAGCCCCCTCCCGGTTCTCGGGTTGGTTCAGGCCACCGTGATGGTGGCCTCGGTCACGCTGGCCTTCTGCTGCCCGGGCTGCTGCCCGGACGGCTTGGCTGCATTGGCAGCGGCCACGATGGCCTTGGCCTCGGCCTCGATTTCGCTATCGAAGTCGAGGAGAGTGCCGTTAGTGATGCCAGCGAGGACATCACGGACGAACGAACGACGCTGCGAGGCGGGAAGCCGCGCGGCCAACGCCATGGCCACGCGCTTCCAGTCAATCGGACTGGTACGCTTGTCGTGCGCGTCACCGCGCACGACATTGACCTTGACCTCACCCGAGAGGGTGACAGTCAAGGTAGACCCGTCCGGCTGATCCGGACAGGTTGCCTTGGCCGCGTTGCCGAGCGCGGTGGCCAAGGCAGGCGGGAGAGTGTGGACGCTGTAGGTTGCCATGGTAGGTGGCCTCCAATGTCAGGTCGCTTGCGTCACCCACACGCGGAATGCGTGTGGCGTGCGCTGCGTTCCTCACACTACTAATATCGGCGTGATGCCCCGATGACTTGAGCACCTAGCGATATTCTCGAAAGAAATATCCCTGTCCGAGTAGTGGATTCGACCGTGGAACCTTGCACAGACCCCGGGGCTAGCCCACCCCCCTCAAAAACCTCAAAAGGGTCCCTCCCAAAAAACTTCCCTAAAATTTAAAAATGGGTCCCCCCTCTAGGATCCCCGCCAAATTCTTTCATGGGTCCCCCCGTCACCTCCTAAGTAAAAAATAAATTTGGGTCCCTCCATAGGATCCCCCACCAAATTCTTTCATGAGTCATCCTGAAGCCTATGTCGATCCAATCGACATGTCCATATAACCTGTCGATTTATTCCGTTTTTTTCGACACACCAATCCCCCGACATAAATAATTTCATGTTTACTTTCACACAATATCTTACAGAATCACAATTTTGGCCTGATTGGGCTAGATCTGGTTCTATGATAAGTGCAATACAAAAAAATAAAATAAATAAATCTGAATCCGTGGTTGGTCATATTGCTCATATTGAGAAGCACCCAGAATTTCCTGATGAGGGATATCTTGCTCATATTTTGACTGATGGTGGTCATGTTCATACTTTTTTTATGGATAGAAAATCAGGAACTCCTAGAAGAGGAGATAAAGTAGATTTATTTCCTTACTTGCAACAAATTCCCGGATCAGCTCCTACACCAAGATTAGATTTGGCAGGAGCCGAACATGAAAGATATCAGGGTAGAGCAGAAGATATTGGAACTCATGTTGATACTGGTGAGCCTATAATTGGAAGTATTGAAGGTCCAGCTGCAACAGCAGTGTTCAAGTTCTATGAATACATGAAAAAGGAACTCTAAATTAAAAATGGGTCCCCCCTCTAGGATCCCCACCTAAATAATATCATGAAGCTTTCAAAAATACTAATCGTGATCTTTCTCTGTATTTCTCTACTTGCATCTCCTGTAGTAGCATCTTCTCAAGTAAAAATAATTCCAATTCAGGACATTCTCTTTCTTGTTCCTGATTTTGATGATGCTCCTGACTTCAATCTAAATCAAGGTATTACTCAATCTGGTAATTTTATTGGAAACAAAAAACCAACAAAATTAACAAAAGAAAAAGAAAAAGAACTCCTAGAGCTTCTACAAGAATTCTTTCCGGGTGCAAAACTCAAAATTTGGAATGGTAATCTAATAGTTCGATAATAAATTCATGGGTCCCCCCGTCACCTCCAAAGTAAAAAATGAATTTGGGTCCCCCCTTTAGGATCCCCCGGTCATAAATAATTCCATGCTCTCTTTTAAACAATACATTACTGAAGTAGAAAACTGGGATTCCCAAATGACTGGGGATGGGCAAGGAAGTCTTTATTCAGTAAAGCATTTGTATGATTACGCTAATCAAGTAGCTGGAGAACCAGTCATGCTTCCCATCAAGCATACTGATGGAATAGAGTGGTGGCATAAATCATATTCTTTGGAAAATCCTGACCATGTGGAGAGAATGCAAAATGCCGATACAACATTCCCAGTGTTGGCCATTGAAACTGGAGAGGATCAATATACTGTCGCAGATGGTTTGAATAGAATCATGAAAGCTCACAGTGTTGAAGGAAAGTCACATGTTCCTGCTATGGTTTTGTCGAGGGAACAATTTGATGATTTTAACTACATGACGAGAAGATTGAAAAATATCGCAAGATCTGCTGGGTAAAAATAAAAATGGGTCCCCTTCCAAAGATTCCTCCCAAAATAAAAAAAGGAATCTTTTGGTTCTTCTTTTTCTTTTTTGCGATTTGTTATTTGGTGGCCGTTTTTTCTTCTATGGGTCCCCTCCCATGGTTCCATTTGTATAAATAAAGTAAATGGTTTGAGATGATACCACGGGGTGTGTTTTCCTTCTTTTCCACACAGAGGAGATGCTATGGCACACAATCACAAAGGATGTTCTGGATGCGAAGAGCTTTCAGAAAAACTTGAAAAAGAAAAAGAAGAAAAACACAGCAATTGCAAAAAAGCTGTGATTGCTAACGAAGAGAAGATTGGTAAATTAGAAAAGAAACTTTTTGCCATGACCATTGCTGGTGCTGTTGCAGTTGCTGTGGTTGGCAAAGAACTTGCTGACAAGATCATTGATGCTCTGGACAATGTGGAGAAGGTTCAGGAGCGGTTGGAGGAGAAGATCAGCCTTCCTGCTGATGTGACCTCATCCTTGCCTTCAAATGACTTTTCCTTTGACTATGCCGAGTCTGTAAGAAGATTGGTTCAGATTCAAAACGAAAAGAAAGAAAATAATTTAGTTTACTACAAAAAAGATCTTTTTGAAGAGATTCCTTCCTCCTTTGTTCCTGTTGTTCCCATTCAGACTGCAATGAAGGAGGAGGAAGAACCTGTTCTAGTGACTCCGGAGCAGAGTGAAAATTTTTTGGATTTTTCTTCGACGCAGCTAGACATTCCTCCTTTGAGGTTGGTGAGCCTTGGAAGCCAGCTTCCCTACGATGGCCTGAGTGATATTGACTTTGCTGCTGCGGCTATTAGCGTTCCTGCTCCCGGCTTCTTTGCCCTTCTGTGCTTTGCTGGGCTGGTTGGGTCTAGAAGAAGATAGCATAAATATGGTATGTTATCCTTTTATAAATTTTTAACTGAAGCACTAACCGACAATCAAAAATTTTGGGTTGATCACTTTGTTGATTGGCATAATAGATTAACAAGATCAGTTGATTTTTCGAATCATCTTTTTGATAAGGAGAATCCAATCGGCGGTGGTACTGTTATGGATAATGGTGACACAGTTGTGTTTGATATGCCGACAGAAGGATTGAAGTTAGCAGCACCAGCTTATCTTGCAGATCATTTAGATAAATTGGGATATGATGTTCACGACTTCAAAGCTGGATTGGCAGTAAGAAAGGGTCACACTCGCCCAATCTCAATTGCTAAAGTTTTGTCTCAACCAATCGCAGAACCAGAAGGCATTCCATACGATGCAGCTCATCCAGCATGGCGAGATCATAAAGAAAGAAGTTTTCAGCAAAAGCGAATCTTGGATGAATACAATCGTGATGATGTTCGTGTTGCTATGAGGTCGCCTTTACAGATCGTCATAACAAGAGATCCTTATAAAGTTGCCGAGATGTCTTCAAATAAACCAAGATGGACAAGCTGCATGGCACTTGGTACTTGTCCAGATGTTGATATTGAGGGACAAGAACCCCCAGAGCGAGAATTTGGCGAACCCCCTTATAATGAGATGCCCGGATATCAACAACCCGGACAAAATGCCCAATATGTCAAGAGAGCACTTACGGGTGGAGCGCATATGGCATATTTGATTGCTGCTGGAGATCATGATTTAAAAAATCCTTTAGCCAGAATCATGCTTGAACCATTTCATAGCGAGGATATGAAAAATAAAATAAGTCGTGCTGAAAATGGTGTAGGTGGTGAATTTAGATATGTTTCTTGGAAAGATGTGAAACCTGAGCATACGGTCTTAAGAGCTTCGCCTGTTACATATGCCTCTAGTAATTTAAAAAGTAATGGTAAGTCATTAATACAAGCATTCAAGTATGTTTTAGATTCACATTTATCTGAAAAAATGCCATTACAGCATTACAAATATTATATCGAACCAAGTTTATATCGTGATCACGATGATCGTGATATACTTTCATCTTCCGAAGCTACCTATACTGCATTTAAAAAGGTATCTTCTCCATTTGAACATCATCAACTAGAAGCACTTGAAGATCCGGAAGTACACAGAAAATTAGAATCTTATAAATTCAAAGATACACCTTATATTAGTGGGCTTGTGGATAAGATTAGCGTGGATATAATGGAATCTCCCCACGAATCTGTAGTTTTAAAGGCTCTTGAAAAAGTTCCATCTTTGCTAAAAGATAGGACATCTTTGGAAAAACTTTCAGATTCGCAGCACAAGGCAGTGAGAAATAAAGCTTTTGAATTTGTGGATTTAATGAGTCCTGAACATTTAATCAAATCTCCACACGAAGAATTTGCTCTTAGGGGATTGGATTACGTCAATTCATATTTAGAACGATCAGGTCCAACTGATCTAACAGCAAAAAACTACATAAAATTTGCTTTAAGTTCGCACCATGATAAAGTATTTGATTCAATTATCGATAATCCAAATGCCAAAAACCATTCATCGTTTCATAAATCACTAATTGGACAATTGAGTAGATTAGATGATAAACGATCATTACAATCTTTCAATAAACTAATGAATGATATAAAAGATGGAACTATTAAATCTAATGATATGTTAGATGAAATAGCTCAGGCATCCATAACTTCTCTTCCTAATACTCCTGTGTTGGAAGCTGCGGCAAATGAACCTTTGTTATTAAACCGTATTGGTCCCGGTTCTGAACTACACAGAGTATTTGAACGCGCACGGCATGAAGATAATCCCCAACTAAAGAAAGCATTTACAGACTTGTCTATAAAATTAGCAAAGTCCGATGCATTCCACAAAACACCATATTTTCATCAGCATGAGCGTGATAGTGTAAGTGATGATGTGGGAGGAATTCCTTCTGTTTTATCAGAAATATCAAAACGAAATATTGCTTATGCTTTAGCGCATGATTCGGAGGAGGTAAGAAACGAAGCATTACAGCATAAAGATTTTGGAAAAATATTAAAGGATAAACAATTATTTCATGAAGTTAGAACAAATTTCATGAAACCAGAACGCAAAAACACTGCACTCGCAATTTACAATCATCCAGACTTCAATGCAAAGGATTTGGAATACGATATATTAAATTCCGTGCATGATGAAATCAGATCTAATCCCAGAGGATTTGGTGCGATAAAGGCGTTTGATGATGATTTTATAGCAAAGGTTGCGAGAGATACTGATGAAATTGAAAGACGAAGAGTAAGAAATAGATTTAGAATGGAAGGTTGATAATAGATCTGTAAATCTAAATAATATATGCGAACTTTTATCCAATATCTTTTTGAAGCGAAGGACATTGACCCTTATGTAAATGTACGTCCTTCTTATGCTATTGAATCTCCTTGGTACACCAATTCTCGCCAAGTATCTTTAGATGACAAAGGTAGAGAGATACCCTCCGAAAAATATGAAGGTATTCCGGGTACTGGACAATATTCAGATATTCAATCAAGGGATGTAAAAAATTCTACGAATAGCATATTCAATGAACTAAAAGATCATTTGCACAATTCAAGAATGCAGTCTTGGGAAATGGGAGATAGACAAGGGCCGATGCCAACACAAGAAGGATCACAAGATGCTGCATATTCTTTAATTTCAAATTTTAAAGCACTTCCAATAATTAGAAAAATTTTAAGAGAAAAGCATAAAAAATCTGGTGGAAGTTCCATTCAAGTTGAAACAAGACTCACGCGCTTGGATACTCAACTTGAAGATATGGCCTTTGCACATCCACAGTTTAATTTGTGGGCGCAAGCAAATAGTGATATGATCGCGGCTAATCTAGCTAAAGGCGGTCACATCACCGACCACATCGATCAATTCATGGCAACTCAAAAACAGAAAATATAACATGAAATCATTTTCCGAATTTTTAACTGAAGATATTGAACTACTTATTGAAAATGAAGGTAGAGTAAATTTTTTTGGAGTAGATCATTTAGGTGCGGATGTCGCAGAAATAAAAAAAGCAGTCGAAAGAGTACAATCTAAAACTCCTAATCTCAAAGGAAGAATAATTTTTGAAGAGGGTGGAAAACATTTTAAAGTATTTCACATCGATAGTGAAGGGCGTAAAAAAATGTTAGGTGGTTTTAGTAAGGGTCACATGAAATCTGGATCTCAAGGCCCAATAATTAGAGATATTGAAACTGCATTATTCGGTGAAACATACCCACAACGAATGTCTCGTCTGAGAAGGGACCGCTCTAGCCGTTTAACAACCGCAATACCTACACCAGACTCTGTACAGTCATTAGAAGATCGCCTAACTCTGTTGCGTGGACTTCCTAGAAAAGAAGGAAGCGACAGAACTAAGAGAGTGGATGATTCTATTGCAAGAATAGAAGCTAGACTCGAAAAGGCAAAAACTTCAGTAAGTGCTGCCATGACTCCAGCCAAACCAACACAAACACCAACCCCAAGAAGAGCATTTACTTCGAAGGATGTTTTAACTGCTCTTGGAATGGGAACTGTTGCTACCGCATTAGGAAATGTTTGGGATGCAGCTGGTGCTTTGGTGACTCAGCCTTCTATACAAGATAGAATGACCGCAGAGGAAGATGCACAGACTGATCTTGGTCTAGGATTTAATCTAGGTTCCGATGGAGAACTAGAAGCCGATCCAGCAGGATTTAAAGCAGTGAGGGATAGACAGAAGAAGGGCGAAAATTATCCACCAACTCTGTTCCCGAGATAATTACTTACTTTTTTGTTTATTTTCTTGAGCCTTTTTATTTTCAGCTTCAAGCCTTTCTCTTTCTGCTCTTACCTTATCAATCATACCAGCGGATTTTTTTGATTCTCTAGCTTCTTTAGCTTGCGTTTCCACATCAAAGGCATTTTGTACAGCTTTATCTTCTGCTTGTTTCATCCTGTCAGCTAGTTCTTGTTTGCTCATTGTAACAATATCTTCCGGCGTTTTTGTTTCTTTTGGTTCTTGCTTTGCTGGAAGTTCTTGTTTTGGTGCTGCTTGTGCTGTTGCAGTTTGTTTTTGAGCATTTGGATTTTCTGGAATTTTTAATTCACGACCAGCACTAATTTTATTCATGTCTGGTATTTCATTTAGTTTAGCTAAATCGTCGGCTGTTATCTTAAAACCACGTTCCTTCGATAGTTTTTGTGCTATGACACTTAAAGAATCTCCCGGTTGGATTTTATATGTTCCACTACCGACTTGTGGCTCCGGTACATTTTCTGTTTGTGGCGGTGGTGTCTGGGGTGGTGTTTGTGTTGTTCTCGTAGTTTTTAATAAAGCAGTAACAGCCTTTTCTTCTTCTGGATATCTTGATTGGGTTACAGCATTTTTTATCTCCTGACTATTATCCGATGCTAATATTCTATCTCTTCTAATTTCAAATACATTTTTAGTAATAGCAAAGGGACAATTTTTTTTGCCGTCTGGACATCTAGCCCTTGCGTCTAAAAATATTCGTGGACCGCCTGATTGACCATGCTGTACATTTGTAGAATAAAACAACTCATTCAAACCTTCATTTGTTTCAATAAGATTTCCTAATTCTGAATCTTTTTTCTTTAGATTTTTTAAAGGTTCTTCGTAATATCTAACATCTGTGAATGCTTGAGCTACGTTCGTTAATAAATCGGGATGTGATCCCGATAACTTTCTCCAAGTGTTTGCAAACGCTCCATTAAAATCACCAAAATCTGTTGGGCCTATCAAAGCTCTTAATGGCGAATCTTCTGGTTCATTTTTACCAATATAATCAACAAAATCTTTGGGGGTTCCAACTGCACTAGCAAACTGATGGGTACCATAACTGACACCTCCCTTATCGCCTTTACCGGGAGATATAGTTCCTATTCCACTATGACTCTCATAATTTTGACTAATATAACCAAGTTTCCGTTTTGGTGGAGTTTGTTTCTTCGATTCTATCAAATTTAAAATAAACTTGTATTGTCTGTCTATAGAAAAGTAGTGCATAGTTTTATTCCAGTGTAAGTTCTTTGTCGAGTGCGCGATTAGCAGCATTGCGAAGCTTGTCAATATAACCACGGCTACGAAGTTCTTTGAAGAGCAAGTTTTCCATAGAAAACTCTCCACCAGTTTCAAGTCCTTCATCTCGCATTTTGCTGATCTTCTTGAGTAATGATCTATAAAGGTTTTCATCAGTTGATTCCGTTTCAATCAAATGATCTATTTTGGCCATATAGGATTCAACTTTCTTTGTGAGAAAGCTATCCTTTTCAAAATTTAGATCTTTATATTTGGGTTTAGATACCCATTGGTCATTAAGTAGAGAATAAACACCCTGATCTTTGTGGGTCACTTGGGTTATGGGTTGTGCAAATATTTCAACATCTGCCCCATAAACCTTGATTTTATGAGATAGATTCCAGATTGTTTTTTTATCTTTAAAATAATCAAGAATTAAATCCTTGTCCATTTCAAAAAAGGTGGGGTCAATTACTAGATGGATATCCAAATCTGAATTATTTGTATAATTGTAATTGGCATTTCCCCCTGTCATGACGATATCAATAATAGCTTCTTCCGGGACGTTGGCAAATTTGGCCCATTTGTAGCCTATCTTGGTCAATGTCTTTTTGACCTGTGGTTTGAGCGTTTCTCCATCCCAGTAAATAGGATTGAGTTTATTGTGGTACTCAAGAGTTAATTTTTCATTTAATAGGGACAAGAAGTTCATCATGATATTTATGATTACATAAATACTAGTATGGAAAACAAAACAGCTGTCTCTGTAGTATCTTCAACCACCGGATTGACATTAGGGCAAATCCCGAAGCACCGTTCTGTATTGATTAGCAATCTTACTACTGGTGCTGCCGGACTTACTCTTTCGTTTATGGATACCACTGGCTCCCCATCGAACCAATTTAATATGTTTGTTGATGCAGATGCAAATGGACCCGTTTTATTACCACTCCGAATTACTGGATTGACTGCATCTGCTGCTGTAAGCGTAGCATTCCTAACCTAATAAAAAACCCCGCTTGCGCGGGGTTTTGTGGGGTTGCCCTTTAGATCAAAGACGAGTCTTTGCCTTGGAGCAAGTATTTGAGCAATGGTCAATCCGCTCATGGAGCGAGTCAGTCTGATGCCACATGCTACGGCGAAGCTCATCAATATTTTCATTGTGAGTCCGATCAGTATGGCTACGCTCAAGTGAGCAGACTTCCTTTGATAGCCGACGAATTTCTGCAACAAGCAGGAATCCAGTCAGTCCAGCAAATGACCAAACAAGCGGAGCCTTTGCGTTATCAAGGTGTAGAATCAGAGCAGCGAACGCGGTAAAAACAGCAAGCCAACGATAAGTAAAAACATTATTGTGCATTTAAATTCTCCTTTTGAATAATAAAATTTACAACCGAAACGATCTGATCTAGTTTCCTATTCTCTAGAATAAGATTTACTTTGATCTTTTCAACCTCTTGCTTGAGTTCAAGTATTAGCTTTTTTTCTTCATCAGTCATAACTATACTTAGTCCTCAAATGGGTAGGGTGGGGGTCGAACCCACACATCAACCGTTATAAGCGGTTGGTTCTGCCAGTTGAACTACCTACCCAATTACAGTACCCGAAGTACTGGCGATCTAGTCCTCGCTTTCCCGTTAGGGCGGAACGATTTGTGCTTTGTCGTTCCCTATTATGCCATCATTCTACTGAAGATGGCTCCTCTGTCAAGAGAATTTTACATTTTTGGTTTGTTGCATGTCCAGAAGGAGTCAAAACCAAATAATTGCTCTTCTGGCGATCAGTATCGTCACCAAGCCGATAGTTGATCTGGGAGCCGCCAAGCCCCTTGGTAAGGTCTTGCACCCCCTGCCCAGTCATCTGGGCTAGGATTGCCTTGGCGGCTGAAATAGCGGCTTCCTGCGAGGCCACCTCAAGTGGAATATCAATGTGAATGCGATATGCCATTAGTCGATAAGAAGCTTCTTGGCGTTTTCGGATGGAATCCAATCAGTCGAACCATCCTCATAACGAACAAAATACTCAACTTCTTCGGTGATCATACCATTCTTGGTCTTGATCTTCTCTGACTGGCTTCCCATAATGGTGCAAGCCTTGTTGTTTTGTGAATTTACTACGTGTTCGCCGTGCTTGTACATGTTAAACCTCCAATTCTTGAAAACCTTCATCATCAGTATACCAGATCTCATCGAAGAAGTCAACACACCATGTCAGACAATGCTTACACGGCTTTGAATTCCTCAATTCATGAAACCGATTCATACGAAAATTGATCAGTTTCAGCTTTTTGTCACCCTTCTTGTATGATTTAGGCAACTTATTGAACGCATCCAGTTCAGAATGGACACAATCAATGACATAACCATACTTACGAGCAAGTGGATGAGTCTTGAACTGGTTAGTTCCGATTGAAACTAGCTTATTCTTGTGGAAGATCAGGCTTACATGCTTCTTCTGTCGCTGCATTTCCAGACAGATTGGCATCGTTTGCTCTAAAATATCGTTTAGCTTCGTACTCAATTTTGGAATAATCATAAGTAGTCGCCTTTGACCCGACTATCTTCTCATTATAGTATTTCTCTACAAAAACATCAACCACCAAAGGATAGTGTTTTACCACATTTCGTGCTCGTTGACGAATTTCTTTTGGCACTTTTGGTGTTTGTTTTGGATCAAGAAGGCTGTAAATGAATTCTTTACAACGCTTGAGTGCATAGATTTCTTCTTCTAGGGTTGACATAACTCTTCGGGCTGGATTCGAACCAGCGACATGAAAGTTAACAGCTTTCCGCTTCTACCAACTGAGCTACCGAAGAAAGAGGATGACGGGACTTGAACCCGCAACATTGACCATGGAAGGGTCACACTCTGCCGTTGAGTTACATCCTCAAATTAGAGATCCTAGATTCGAACTAGGACAAACTGAGTCAGAGTCAGTTGTGCTACCGTTACACCAATCTCCATCAATGGAAGTATTGATTTGCTTCGTCTTTCCAGTCTTCGTCCTTAAATGGCTCTCTGATTTCTACGCAATCAATCTTAGCCAAATAAGATCCAAATTCTTTCCTTACCGCATAATCCATAACATCCATAGGCTTTCTAAATCTTGTGTCATACACTGTCCAAAGTGTAATCGTCGTTTTATATAGTGGCTTTTTTCTCATAAAGATCCATATGGGATTTGCACCCATTACCTAGCTTTGTCACAGAATAGGTGGTTTTACGCTAGAGCGAGTCTTGTCAACACCGCGTGTTCCTACCACGCCGATGGATTCATAAACATTCCCGACAGGAATTGAACCTGTAACCTTAGCATTAGAAGTGCCACGCTCTATCCAATTGAGCTACGGGAATATGTCTTTACTCACTGAGTCGTAGACCGCTACCTAGAATCGGTCCAGATCCCATATTGCCTGTAAAGATACCAGTTGAAGCCTCAATATACTTGGCTTCCATTTCCTTGACTGGTTCGGTTTCGAATACCACAAAGATATCAGAAATTTCAAGACCATCGCCATGGTTTGCATATGGCATATATGGAGCGAAACCAATCTTTCCATCACCGACAGGAATCAGAATAAATGGCTTCTGAATCGTGTATGTTGCGGCAACTCCATCAAATGAAACCTTGCCGATAAGTTCTTCACCACTAGTAAGACGTAGAATAAGTGTTTGCATGTTCTTTTTCCTTTATTGCATCAGTATACCAAAACGGACAGGGATTGCAAGACCACTTGGCGAATTTACTCTTTTCGCCAACGTAGTAAGCACGATATGCTCGGACAGCATCACCAGTTACCTTGTATTTATCAGGCATTGCCTGAGCAAATGGCGTGATATCTTTGTTGATGAAATTCGGTCGCATTTGAAACATTTCGTTGATAAGAGATTCAGACTTATGATTGCGCTCATACCGCTTACTGTAGAAGTGGCAGAGGCTACGAGCGTGTAGTACAAGCCATTCGTAATTTGCAGAAGATTCTGTAGCCCACTTAGTGCATGGATGATTGACAAAGCACTTCTTGTAAAGTGGCAGATTGTGTGGGTTGTTAGAAAGATGATGAACCGTAGAAAGCATTTGAGCACTTTCAAGGATCATCTTTACGACATGCTTATCGCACATGTAACTGGCTGCAAGTACTGGATCTTGGTCAAGTACAAAGATGTTCATGTTATTCCTTGGGAGGTTTAGACTTAGTAACGAATTTGTCAGTATATACTAGGCTGACACCCGGTATCTTAGTCTCATCGTTCGCATAGTCAATAGCTTTCTCATGAAGATCTTTATTAAGTTCTTCGATGTATGTGGTGTAGTTGGTAAAATACATCACTAACCACAGCAGCATCAGTTCTTCGTCTGACAGGTTTTGAACATTAAAGTTTTTGATAAATTCTTCTGGATCACCAAACATGTTATTCTCCAAAAATTTTGTTGTATTGATTGTTTACTCTAACGAATTGTGCATTATTGTGCAATTCATTTAGATCCCTTGCACCGACATAGGTGCAAGCAGAGCGAACCCCACCCATAATTTCCTTGACAGTATTTGCTACTTCACCGCGCTCTTCAACCACAATCTTCTTTCCCTCAGCACAACGATACTCTGGCCGATGATTGTAGTGATTTGTCATTGCATGTTCCGATGCCATGCCATAGAAGGTCGGGACTGACTTGCCTTGTGCATAGTCATATTCCCACCCACCAGACTCGTCGTGGCCTGCTAGCATGCCGCCAAGCATGACCATCTTAGCACCAGCGGCGAAAGCCTTGGCTACATCACCGGGATGTACGCACCCACCATCCGCGACTATACCCGAGAACCCCGGAAGATTCTTTGCATCTTCGGCGCAATGGTGAACCGCCGAAAACTGGGGATACCCTACTCCGGTCATCTTGCGTGTCGTACATGCGCTGCCGGGGCCGATTCCAACCTTTACAAAGTCTGCTCCTTCGATCCATAGTGCTTCTACTCCTTCTGGGGTGACAACATTTCCTGCAATAATATTTACACGATCTCCGTACTTACTACGAATATTTTTTACTAGTGTCTTGAAACTTTCGATGTAACCATTTGCCACATCGATGCAGACAAACTTGAAAAAGTTTTCCTTTTCCATCACCTTGTAGAATGTTTGCTGTGATGCCGTATCCATGCCGATAGTCGGCGCAGAAAAATACTGAACATCCTTTGCAAGTGATTGTAGATCATTCGCGGTATAATGCTTATGCAAGCAAGTCAACCACATGTGCTTGGTGAGGGCTTCTGCCATGTTTAACGTCCCAGTCGTAGCCATATTAGCTGCAACGACTGGAATACCAGTCCAAGGAATTCTACCCACAGTTCTGATCAGGGAAACATCAGATCTTGAGTTGACCTTTGATGGTTGCGGTACGATCAGAACATCCGAATAGTCTAATTGTGTTTCTTTAATTTGCATAGTTGCTTGAGATTATACCACAGTGTCTGTGAAATTCCAAGCAGTGACTTCATGAAATTCTTGACTGAGAACTTTCCCCGTACTGGTTTCCAGAGTTTCTTTGGGCATGTGGCTCCAGCAACAGTTAACTTTACAGTCAACCTTGCTCTTGGGTTCATTCCACAGCCACAGAGTTTGCAATACCCTATCGGATCTTGTGGTGATTTGGCAAGACCGGGGCATTTAAGGCATTGTTCTTTTCTGGCCTCAAATACTTTCTTGGATACTTCTGTAGTGAATGCGCTATTTAATTCGAATAAAAAATATAATAATATTTTTTCCCATAGTTTTGTTTTTACAATGGGAGATATTTTTTTAGCTGTATTATTTTGTGTTGGGAATTTAATAAGAGGAGATGTTTTGTTGTTGTTTTCAGGAACTTCAATTTTTTCTCCTTTGTGTATTTCTTTTTCTATTATTCTAAATTTCATGTTTTTTTCTTCCAACAACCTATAAGCCCTAAAGAACGTGCCCAATTCGCAAATTGATTTTGGTCCCACCATAAAGAATTTTGCTGTTCTTCTGGAGTATCAAATACAAATATATCTTCATCACTTACATTACAATCTGTTGCACAGTCAAAGCTTGAGACAAAATCACCGGGTGGAACAGAATTTAAACATTCTTTACAACAATCACTTTCAGGATCTAACTCTAAACCTGATAATAGGTCAACACAGTTAGCCCCAAACATACCATCGTCTTGACAAGCAACAAAATTTCCAGAACCCGGTTCTTCATATGTACTAGGAGCGACATAACAACTTCCACTATAAAGATAATCGAGTGTACCATAGCAAGTTACTCCCGTCAATCCCTGCTGTTCTACTGGAGTGCTAGGAAGTTCTGTGCCATTCCAAAGCGAACCTTTTAAATGGCAAGGAGCTTCTATATCTCTAAATTTCGCAACACCACCACCGAAAATATTTAATCCGCCACATAAAGAATTTGCTATATAACGACAAATCGTATAATGGGGTGTTTGAGGATTATTGATAACTGCGGATTTGTAAGAGCCTAAAGTATATCCACCACCACCACCCATAGCATCATAATTTGGAGGTGAACAATTTCCTAGCTCATTATCAGAATTATAGCAGTCATTATTAAATTCTGATTCTTCGTATCCACTACTTGTATTACGATCTACAATTATTCCTTCGCACCCACAAAAACTTCCTTTATAAAAATTGATCATATCATCATTTACAAATCCAATAGATCTCAATTGTTCCTCTGTAATATTAAACATAATTTTTGAACAATCAAATTGATCATCGGAACCAAACATGATTTTTCCTTGGCTAGTTACTGGACTACAAATCCCCCATGTTCGTCCAGTAGCAGGGGATAGTGTATTAATAAAATTAAGTTCAAAATCAGTATCAAATTCTAATATACTACGAGGATTTTGATCTGAATTTATGAACCCTCCGTTTGGAGTAATTAAAATATTTCCAGTTGCTGGATCCCTGTCCCATCTCTTAAAATCATAATCGGCACTTCGACTATACCCATAACCCAGCACTATTCCAGACACACCGCCAAACAATCCTTGATTCCAAGGACCAAAAGCATTAGGATCATTATTTGTAATTGGTCCATTAGCAGCCCATGCGGAAATACCTTGTTCTGGATATTTTGGACATCTACACCATCTTGCAGCTTTATAAGCACAGTCCTCTGCAAAATTATTGCCAAGTTTACATTCTGGACAATTTTCCATAAGTTCACAACATTCTTGGGTAAACATACCAACGAAATCTGAGTATGGTAAATTATAAGGATATTGTGGATTTCCTCCAGTGGCTCCCGGTATTTCCCAGTATCTATTTGGCGGCAATCCAAATATCCATGTAATACCTTCGTTAGAAAGCGAATTAAGAGAATTGTTTACAGTTCTGTTGAAGCTATCACAAAAATCATATCCAAAACAATCTGGTAAATTTTGTATCGTTACGCCCGGTATTGTAAATACTTGATCAGTTGGAAGAAAACTATATGGGTTTTGATCTCTAAATGCTATTGGGCCATACCAATTGAAATCATATGATATTGAGTCAATTTCATTGTCATAAACAATACTATTTGCCCCATCACTTTCAATCACTAATCCATTACAACCACTAACTGCTGCTCCTCCTTCCGATGGCATTCTATGTCTGGGTACACCGGAACATTTTGCATTAAATGCTGAAAATTTTTCTGGATATGGGGATGGACATGGAAAATCTTGTCCTTGCGCGCAACAAGCTTGCGAATAACATATAGTGCAATTTTCAAAAGTTTTTGTTAATCTGACACCAAGATTTTTGGTTTTATATTCTTCAATTTCTTCAGCATTTCTTGAAATAACTCTATGAGGAATAACACTTGCATCCCATGTCATGCCTCTACTTTGAAATCTAACAAAAGATAATTCAGACTTTCCATATGCTTGTATAATAAAAAATCTGTTATCGGGAACATTAGGACATGGAGCATCTTGGATAGGTGAAGTGCCCTCAACTGGATAAGTATGAGCTGCAAATAAAATATCTGGTGTTTCGGAATATGTTGTTCTTCCACAATATGGGTCAATAGCAATTCCTGTTGTTGGATCATCAAATGGTGGGCGCAAAACACAATCTCCGAATAAACAATTTGTGGTTGGATTCCAAGCAAAATCTAAAAATCCTTCATTTGGATCATTTGCAATGCATTTATTTATTTGAGAATGAGCTAAAACTCTCGCAAAGGAAGGAAATGCTCCATTACCCGGATCTTGTACATATCCATATTTTCTAAAAAACCAATTGTCTTGTGGAGGACTTCCCGGTCCAGCCAACCCCGGACCCCATGCCGAAAAGTCCCATTTCCCGGGCAGCATGAGCATATATGTGTAAGTAATTTGTGATAATTTTGCTATAAGACTTAATTTTCTTAAATTACGCTGTTCTGCGGTTTCATTGGGATAACTTCCCTTTAAATCTATTTCATCAATAGGAGCAAAGACATTAGCATATGTCATTGCTTGTATTTGTCTCAATTCTTCTACTGGATCTCCGTTTTCATTCTGGAATAGGAATTCATAAGTTCCACTTAAAACATCATAAGGCATGAAGACATTTACGTCTGTTGGAACTGGACCAGAGCCGGGGGGCAACTCAGATTGTCCATATTGGTTATCTCCCCATCCAATAATTGATCCATCGGACAATAAAGCTATACTAAAATGTTCTCCCGCTGATATGTCAATAACTTGGCCAATACTTGACGGAACATTACACTGACCAAAATCATTATTACCCCAACAATATACTACACCAGTGTTGTCTAACGCAATAGTATGATATCCACCAGATGAAATTTTAACTATATCAACATTAGGATTATTTAATATTTCTGTAGGAACAACACATTGATTTGAATCATTTCTACCCCAACATATTGGTTTATCATTTAATCCAATTACAGAGGTGTGATAATGGCCAGCTGATATTTGTTTTGCTTTAGTATCAGGTGGTACTGTCGATTGTCCATATTGATTGTTTCCCCAGCAAATAACATTATTATTTGCTAAACGTACCGCAGTATGAAGTAATCCAGCAGATATCTCGTTTACTGTTCCAATATTAGGAGGAATAATACTTTGTCCATAGTTTGGGGCTACTCCAGTATTTTCAAGTCCCGCTCCCCAACATGTCAATCCACTTGACGTAAGTGCAACAGTATGTGCTCCACCGGCGGAAATTTCAAATATACTACTTGACGTTAACCCTATTGGTATAGACGATTGACCGTATTGATTACTACCCCAAGAAATAATATTGTTTGTATTAGTAAGTACTACTGTGTGAGCACCGCCAGCTGAAAATTTTATTATATTATCGTCAATAATTGGCACTGATGACTGCTGGGCATCATTAGATCCCCAGCATTTTAAAGTGCCGTTACTTCGTAGGCCTGCGCTATGAACATTTCCTGCTTCAATACTAACATATTGTACATCCCAATCTATATCTCCGAAATATCCGGGTACACTTAAAGCGCGGTGTCTTTTTCTTATTGGGCCAAGTGGTGTTCCGAAAATTTTTGCTATTGTTTCAGTTTTTTGTGCATCCGATAAATTTCTTAAATCTTCAACTGTACCTGTAAGAGGTATTGGTCTTGGAAGCATCATTGCAGCAAACAAATCATAATTTGCACCAGAAATTCCTAGTGCTTCTCTATAATAACTCTCTGCAATTATTAATTCTTCAACAGCTTCTTGTCTCCAATCTTTAGCTGTTATATTTACAAATTTTTGCCCTGCCATCAATCCTAGAATAGGTCTTACCGCATTTGTATTATTCTGATCTGGATATGGTTGTTGACCATAAATTCCAAAATTTCCTGTTGGATTTGGAAAAATTGCAGTAAAGGCACGCATATTTGTAATTACATTACTTACATCTATAGCTCCATAATCTTTTGCGAATTCATGCAGATCAAACTCAAAGAAAGGAATTGCTGAACAGCCATAAATAAACCTTCTAGGTATTAAAAAGCTAAGAGGAAAATTTGCATCTTCATAAGCATTATTACATGCTCCTGCCTCGCCCAATCCCCAGTGATGTTCACATTGTATGAATCCTAAACACTGAAGTCTTAATGGTGTTGAAAAAGCACTTCCACTTATTTGTTTTCCAGAAGCCGATGTTTCTGGTTGATTTTGTTCAAAGTAATTTATATTATTAATGAATGGCCAATCTAAACCTCTGTTATAAGCAAAAATTTGAAAAGCCCATGGGTAATGTTCTCTTAAAATTCTTCTTCTATAAGGAGAAATACCCATACGATTACAATATTCATTTTTTGCTATACTTGCGGGCGTACCGGCCACATATTTTTGCCTAAACGTAGAATCTGTATAGCAACATTCATCTTCACCAGCCGTGGAGCAAGGATATCCACTTTCCACAGAAGGACCTGAATTTGAATTTGCATTTATAACACCAGCAAAAACTGTTTCAGTTGGATATCGAAAAATAAAAGGATCTTCTCCATATGCAACTCCTTTTATTGTGTTAAAAAAAGCTCTAAATCCTTTTTCAAGACCAGCACCACCATAGTATAGTTGATTTGTGCTAAATGAATCTTCGGAGTCTGCATCTGGTGGAGATGCATCCCTATTTGGAATTAACGTATGAGAGCATACATCTCCCTCAAGTGTACGACCAAAATGCAAATTATATTCGGGACCACCTCCCGAATCACCTAAATCGGGATTTACTTGATTAAGTCTGGTAAATTCAGTGGATTCACATTCTGGAATATTAGTAGTATAATTACACATGTAAGATGGATGCCACCAAACCCAATATGACCCCATTTTTTTATATTGAAGTTTAAGTGTAGCCGGACTATTTTCTAGATTGTAATTAGTAGGGGTTGTACTTTTGCCATCCGTTTCAATCTTTACACCCTGATACAAAATAAGATCATCATTTAAATCTATTGGATTACCAGACCAATCATTAATCCTAGATCCTGAAAAACAAGATTGGCAACAAACATCTTGGCATCCGGTTGGGGGTGGTGGTGATATAGTAGATCCGCAGCAGCAAGTAGATAAAAAGGTCATAGTTCAGCTTCAATTTTTTCAATCGTATCTCGTAGAGTCTTCATTTCATTGGCAAGCGCACGCCAATCTTTTGTTTCTAGGAGATAGTCTTCGTATGTATCAATGCAAGAATGCGCTTTTTTGATTAATGTCAGAAGAGATTCTTTTAATTCTTGCTTGTCCATATACTATGTATTTTCATTATCTTCCTTTGTCACTACTCTAATCACGTTTTCTTCTGCTTTTAAGTTTTCGTTTACCTTTATTTTATTTCGTCTGACCTTCAATCCGGCATTTGTTATCTCAATTGGATTTTCTTTCACCTCTGTTTTTAAAGGCGTTTGTTCTTGAATAAATCCAAATGGTGTTCCCTCTTCCTTGGCACGATTTATAAGGTCCACGATATTCAGTATTCTCTCGTTTTTCTTTTCCTCTTTGGCTGTCTTATCTACCTGAACATCAATACTCTCTATAGTCTTATAATAGAAAGATCTATAGAATCTAAGATCCATATCAAAGACAGTAATAAGACCTGACTTAGGGTATGGGCTTTCAATGATTGATGATTTTAGCCGCGAGTTTACTCTAGGAACTTTTAGTTTTCCGAAGAATCTAGCTTTACCAGTTCGACCCGCATTTCCCAGATTTGTATTTCGGGTGCATGTCATGATTCTGGTTTGCCCATTAGTTATTTTTCGGAATGTTACAACGCAAATGTACTTTTCCAATGCTTCCATCAATTCACCCATGGATAATGAGTCTGATGGTGCATAGTCAGAATCTGTCTGGGAAATTTTAAAAATTTCTCCATCTAATCGCTCCAACTTTATTTCTAAAGTGGATTGGTCTTCTTCGTCCTCTTCTTTTTCTTTGCTTTCTTTTTGATCGGCAAAGATTGCTGATAGATCTAGACCTTCAGTAATAGGTTTTACTTTATCAAACGGATCAGGTTGTTGGTTTGGCGGGGGCATTAGAAGCTCCAGTAGCACCGATTGGGGTCACGGGTGCTCCTCCAAAGAATTGGTTATATTGATCTGCAAAATCAAATCCTTCTGGAACTCTATTTTTTAGATCAATAGGAGTATAGTAATTAGCTGGTGCTGCTGATTCTGCTGAACCAGTTTCTTTAAATGGCTGTGCTTGTTTAAATATTTTTTCAACCACAGAAAGATTTTTAATTGGATCGTTTGGTCCAGCAGCAATATTCTGTAGAGTTTTCATCTCAAAATCTTTTACTTCTGGAGTTACATCCCCTGTTTTATACTTACCGAAAGCTTCTTGGCCGCTAGCTACGTTTAATTCTGATGCAGCTTGCGAATAATCAGTAGTTCCAAAAATTAAATCGTATACTTTAGACCCAGCTAGAGCACCGCCGCCGAAACTTCCAGCAGTTTTTAAATAGCCTTTAATGTTTGCTGTAGGAATTTCAACACCGCTTTTAAGCTTTATTTTATCTGGCAAAAGTTTATCAACAACAGAGGATTTAGTAGACTGGAATAATAATTGACCAATTATAGAACCAGTTACAGATTTAAAATTTTCTTCCTGCTTTTTTCTAAACAACGCAGGAGAATTGGCATCTGAAGCCTGTAATGATTTGTATATCTGATCAAATTTATCAGCCTTAGTGAAATCCATTATATCGATAAAATCTACTGAAGATTTTCCAATAGTTAAATCATCTACTGTCGATAATTTTTCTTGAGATTTTTGAACGCCTGTAAATTTTCCATTATATGGATCTATACCCATATCACGCAAAGCTTTTGCTCTTGCGTCTTCTGTTTCTGAACTATAAGGAATTGATTCTGGTTCTGGTTCTTGAGGAATCAGAAGTTTTCTATAATCAAAATCTTCTTGTTCAACAATATACTTATCAGAAAAGTTCATTTTGCATAATCCATAAAAATGGTTTTATTGAACTGACTAATATTTGTTTCTTTGGCAGCATATCCTAAAATCATATGATGGGCTATAATTAATTTTTCAAGATCATTATCATTCTTGTTTAGAGTGATTGAAACCTTTTCGGGAGCCAACATTACTTCGAAATGCAAAAGCCCTCTTAAAGCAATAGCTAGATTTTTTTCGTTTAAGTGCTGTTGATTTGGATCGACAGTTGAAATTTGTAAAGTATCGGTTTCTTCAAAATATGAAAGTAAAAATACAATATCCCGATATCCAGTTTCTACTTGAGTCCCGGATAATGTTTTATAGTAAAAGCCTTTTGGATGTTTTTTGAAGTTTATCATATTAGTTCGTTATATTTATGGTTTTTCTTGAGGCAACTGCGTCGGTTGAATGTCTCACAGTAATTTTATCTGGGAATGTGGATGTCGTATTTAAAATTACAAAAGAGCCATTTTTACCCGGAACTCCATAATATGATGTATTTGAATTTATTAAAGCTTGTTCAGTAGTATCTAAAGTTAAAGATTCAAATACTAAAGAGTATCCATAATTACTTGAGTGAGATGTATCAAATTTGTAAATTATATTTCGTCTTAGAGTGGGGAAATTGGTTAAATTATTTGCGTAAATTATTCCAATACCACTTACACTTATCTTATAAATCTGATCAAAATTGGTTCCCAAAACTACATTAGTAGCTAAAGCTGATCCGGTGTCACATGAGCCACCGACAGAGAATACATCTTCTGTATATGCAGCTGGATATTTGAATTGTCTCAAATAAGATTGTAGTTCGGTTTGATTTTCAAAACATTCAAGGAAAGTGCCTTCGCTATCGTAAAGCTTGGAAGATCCAGTTTCTGTGGCATCAGATGATTTTGAAAGATCATTAACGCCACGCATGAATACTTTAAACTGTAGCTGTTCTCCGATATAACTTTCATTAATAACAGAATCTGTTAAGAACAGAAGTTCTTCCCCGTTGTCAAGAGTTTTTACATAGGATACGCCGATGTATCCGGGATTTAGAGTTGAGCCATCAATGCTGACAAAATCCCCGTAATATAAACCAAGATTATTGAGAAGTTCTCTTCCCAGAACATTTTTTATGACGTTGTAAGTCGTACCCGATAATCCTGAAATGCGATTGAATTGCGGAGGTTGTAAAAAATAATCTCTATTATATTTCGTTATTTGATTATCAATATCTTCAATGGTAACTACATTGGCAATTACAATATTATTTACATAAGAATCAAAGGTGTATGTTCCACCAAGATTAGCATCAATTATTTCTGCCTCATCTAAGTAATCAGCACCCGAAATTGTAAATGTATAACCAGCAGTCAATCCTCCGAAGAATAGACTAAGTTCTTCGAAATCACTATCTTGAAGACATTCGTTATAGTCAATTAAAACTTTATTGAAGCTGTCAAAATAAACAAACTGAGGGCTACATTTGAGCCGTTTATTATACAAGCTATACTCATCTGATTGTAAAAGTTGGATGCCGTATAGGGTAGCACCACGCACTTCCACGAAGGCATAACTTGAGGGAGATGAAAAATGCATTTTTTAGTATGCTAGGTAATATACGGTAGTTGTAGCTGTGTCAGATTTTACGAAAAGATTATATGGGTTTGATATTTCGATGAAAAGCTTTTCACCGGGATCCATCTGGAATCCAGTTGCTCCCGTATTGCCAGTGACATAGACTGAGTATCTATTTGACGCGGCTGACTTAATTTGTACTCCATAGGTTACCCCGATACTTGTGATTGAGGTAAGTCTTTGGAAGGAAGTTGTAGTAGCCAAGGAACCCGTTGATACTGTGGATACCAACTCAGGCATGGTCTTGATCTTTCCTGTACCACCAGAAAGATAAGATGAAATATTAGCTACATTTGTGTTTATAGTATTTCCAAGATATGCGGCATTTGTGCTTATCGTGGATAGTGTAGATTCAATGGTTGTTCCAGTTACAATTACTGGATTTCCACCCGTATAACCTTGAATCTTAAGGGGTGATGAAACGTCGTTGATAACCGCAACCGTAGATGCTAAGTTTGCGGTGATGCTGAAGGATCCTCCAGCCAACGAAACGTAAAGGGCATTCACACCAGTGCTTGTGTCAATCGATGCGGAGGCGGTGGTATTACCGCCAATTATCCTCGAAAATATCGGAAAAGCAACACTGGCTGACTGAACGTAACCACCTCCACCCGTAGTGAAGGTATCGGCAAGAGTATTTACTAGAACACCAAATGTAGTACCAGATCCTGTATTAAGAGAATTTGAAATGGTTGTTAGCTTGGTGTTTGCCCCAGAATCAGTAACTGAAACTGCGGCTCCAGAAATACCAGCAACTTCAAGATATGTGCCAGAAACATTTCTGACATAGGCGTTTGATATTGCATTTAAAGTAAGTCCACCTGTAATTCCGTATAGAGAAACGGGAAGTGGACTTGTAGCACTCACTCTATTAGTTGTAGTATCACTTCCCCATGCAATTTTATTTACTTGAACATGGTGGGTGAGGAATGTGCCAGCGTCCCCGGTAGTGCCATAATCCGTGGCGATGCTTGCAGTATTTCCTCCAGATGCTACAATAGTTACATTGTCGTCAGTATCAGCTGCCATTTTATCTCCAGTTTCAGTAATATATAGGTTATATAATGCTCATAGACATCTCACACAAAAATGAATTTTCCAAAAAAGTGGAAGATTATGTGCTTAAACACAATTCAAGCTATTTGGATGCTGTTCTTAACACAGCACAAGAATATAATATCGAACCGGAAGCAGCTGCAAAGCTGATTTCTAAACCGATAATCGAAAAGCTTTCGGCTGAAGGCAAGGAACTAAATCTTGTTAAAAACAACAAGTCTAGACTTCCTTTTTAAATTCTTTACTGTATCATACTCTCATTAGGCCAAGGTAGTCCCTTGGGGAAAGGTTTTATATGTCAAATTTCAGTGATTTCAAAAAGCGTTCTAAGTCAAGCATCGAAGATCTAACCAAGAAGATTGAGGATCTAAACAAGGAAGCATCCTACAAGGATGATCGATTCTGGAAGCCAGAAGTCGATAAGGCTGGTAATGGCTATGCCGTTATTCGCTTCCTCCCTGCTGCTCCCGGAGAAGACATTCCATGGGCTAAGGTTTACTCACATGCCTTCCAAGGCAAGGGTGGCTGGCTCATTGAGAATTGCCCAACCACGATTGGTCAGAAGTGCCCAATCTGCGAAGGCAACAGCGAACTCTGGAACAGCGGTATCGAAAAGGACAAGGATATCGCTCGTAATCGTAAGCGCAAGCTTTCTTACATCTCAAACATCCTAGTTGTTAGCGACCCAGCCAACCCAGCCAACGATGGTAAGATGTTCCTCTATAAGTATGGCACCAAGATCTTTGGTAAGATTCAGGAGTCCATGCAGCCCCAGTTCAAGGATGAGGAAGCCATCAACCCATTCGACTTCTGGAAGGGTGCTAACTTCAAGTTGAAGATTCGTAAGGTTGCTGGATTCATCAATTACGATAAGTCTGAGTTTGATTCTCAGTCAGAACTCTATCGCGGTGACGATGAAAAGCTTGAATCGCTTTGGAAGAATCTAAACAAGCTTAATGAGTTTGTCAATCCGACTGAGTTCAAGACTTACGAAGACCTCAAGAAGAAGATGAATGATGTTCTTGGTGGGGACCTTCGTGACATCGGTGCTCAGTCAAAGACTATTGAGGATGAAGATACCCCATCAACTCCTAAGCGGTCTGGTCCTTCAGATTCAGAGGATGCGATGGCATACTTCGAACGTCTGTCTCGGGAAAATTAATAACTTAAAGTTCTCCAACTAACGTCAAGAACTTTCTGCATCTGCAATATCAACCCGGAGTCGCCAATACTATTGAGGCTCCGGGTTGATTGTTCATTGCGGTTTGGTTGAATTGGTCTTTGACCAAGAACGGCTGGAATTGAGGGTGCTGATGCAGCCTCTGATTTGTCTGAAATAAATTGTTGTGGATCAAATTTTTCTTGATTGATCTTAATAGGATTTCCGGATTGAATTGTTTTCAATTCCTGAATTTTCTGCATAACGACTTCTTCAAGATCTTCCTTTTGCTCGTAAATTGAAAGCTGTTCAGATCTAGTTTCAACCTTGATCTTGTCTTGCTCAGGCATATTTCTTTCAGCCTGACGCTCTTTCTTTTCTTGTACCGATAGTTCCTTCTCCTTAGTTTTTACTTTAGCTTCTTTGATCTTTGGAGGAGGTGGAGTTTTTTCTTCAATTTCTTTTGGTACAACTTCAGTTACCTTTTCATTTGATGCTTCTTCATTTTCATTTTTTTCACCAGTAACATCATTAGTAGTCTTTACTGGTTCGGCTTCAGTCTTGTAGCTAGATTTTTTATTTGAGAGTTCAGTTTCTATCTCCTGAAGTCTTTTATCATAAGCCTCTTGAGTAATTTTTTTATTATCAAGATCTTCTAATAGTTGCTCCTTTTCCTTTTCCAATAGATTGGTGTCATCTTCTGGCTTTGAAGATGTCTCGGTGAGCATCATTTTAAAGAAGTTGGTTGGCTTAGGTTCTTCGTTCATGATAATTCGTTATATCCTTTTGCTGATGCTGCTTTAAGTTTTTTCTCTGTCTGATATGCTTTGATCTGTGATATGAAAACGTCAAGTTCCCACGGAATCATTCTTTCAATCTCGGATAGCGGAAGATCATGCTTGTAGATAAGATTGAAAAATTTTACATACTTATCTACTAAATTTTCACTATCGAGAATTAAGAAAAAAAACGCAGATGTTCTCCAATAATTGCTGTTCTTGAAACTCCGTCAGAAGTTGTATAGCCAACTTCAAAATAAATTTCTGGATTGTTTTCTATAAAATCCTTTATTTTATTGTATTCATCGATTTTTAAATTCTTAAGAACTTCAACTCTTTCCTCAAGAGGAAGATTATCCATAATGAAATACTCATCTTGTTTTTCAAATGATTTAATATGTAAAGCAACCTTTTCTTCGACTGTAAGCTCTGAAGAGATACAATCTTTGGCTTTAATACTTTCAAAGGTAACTACTTCTCCATTACCAATCATTAAAGTCTTGCCTTCAATGAGACTTATCTTATGATCTAAAACATTTAGACTAATCTTATGCTTTTCCTGAGTAGTTGGGCAAGTTATTTCCAGATCTAATTGTTCCCCCATTGACTTTGCTCTTAGAAATAAAAAGCATTGTTCCACTAAAGCGAGTTCAGCTTTAGGACTAAGTGGCATATCATAACAATCATTAATTAAATCCATCACAGTTTTGATTACTAGATCATTTCTGGATTCTTCTTTTATGATCGCAAGATTTTTTTCATCTTTTACTAAGAACGGTCTAAAATATTGTTCTTTGCCATTTAGTAATTTTGCTTTGTACTTTGGTAATCTTTTTTCAAAATATGACATATATTCCTCAATTATTTTTAAATGTATAAGTTCTAAAATTAAATTCTACCGTTGCAAACATAACAGCATTTTTTTCTGTTTCTCCGAATTGTAGTGGGAAAATGCCGATTGGATAAGCCTCTGAAAATATAAAAGTTGATGATATTTTATCTTGTAAGTTTAGAGTGGCTACTATAACCTGACCCAAAATAGATGTATAATCATTTACATAGGTATATCGATTACCCGCAAATCCAGTACCGCTTCCATTTAGCTTAGATCCATCATTGACGATATCTTCGACCCAGTCATTAATGGCTTTGTAATTAGTCCACTTAGCATCAATGGCCATAGTCATCAACAATGAACTTGTTTTATCATAGTCAAAGTTGATTGGAACATTTCTACCAATGTTTGGTCCAGTAGTAAAATCACCAATAACACCTACTGATTTGTTTGGGAATTGAACAGAAAATATCGGAATGGAATTGGCGACTTCTTGGCCGTTTCTTGTAATGCTTACTTCAAAGCGATTGCTTCTCTGAAGTCCATAAGTTTCTACCTTATTTTTTATGTAATTAATTGAGCTGTTAATTTGCATTGAATAGCGTCTTTTCTGTTAAAATTTTGAACTTCCAATTATTTTTTTCACATAAAACCTTAGTAGCATTCCATTTGGCTTCGTTAACTAAATATTGAATCTTTGCTTCCATATAAGTTTTTGTAGCCTTTTTTTTCTTTTCGGGACTTTTTGTTTGTTTGACTGGCTTGACTTCTATTATAAAGACTTGTTCTTTACCATTTTCTTCTGTTAGAATTATGAAGTCTGGATAATAAGTATGTACTTTTTTGTCAATTGGAGAAAGATATGGAATTTTTATTTTTTCATATCCCCACTTCTTGACGGTTGCAGTCTCGTCTAGATATTTACAAAACTTTCTTTCCCACAAGGATTTCGTATAAACATGCGTAGTTCCACCCATGTATTTATGGGGATTGGAAAGCAAAATTTTTGTTTTATACGGCATACAATATCTATACATAAAGCATGGGAGTTTATAGATATCCATTAGCATATGCAGCCGAAAATCCATTCTGGATTTACTTTTCTGCTGCCGATTACTCAGTCCGAGCACAGAATAGAACTAGGGCTGGAGTGGCTTCTAGAGCTGTCGAAACAGTTATATTGCCATTGCCTATGAACTATGATCTAGAAACAAAGCATACATTCAATGAAGAACTTAGCTTTGTTGGTCCCCACCTTAGCGTTGCTGGTATGGCAAATGCGGGTGGTCCATTGGCTCTGACTGAGCGTATAGCCTCTTCTGTCTTTGGTTTTGTGGAGCCATTAGTTGCCACGGAAACGTACAGAAGATTTTCAAATATTACTGAACTGTCGTTATTATCAGAAGCTAGACGGCAATTTAGATTTCAATATCTATTTGTTCCAAAGAATGCTCAGGAAGCCGATGTTGTGTGGTCCATTTGCGATTTATTTAATACCATGTCTTATCCAGTTACTGGTGGAGTTCCAGAAAAGGCATATCCACCACCTCTATGGAGAATAGCAGGCAATAATTATAGAGTTACCTCTCAATGGCTACAAGAACCTTTAGTATGTGTATTGGGCGCGGTTGCAGTAAGCCCTATTCCACAGCAGGATGCTTATGTTCCTCGTTATAGAATAGACGGAAGTCCAGTAGCCACTAGACTGTCATTGACCTTTATGGAATTCGAACCCGGTACAAGAGTTCCCGGTGCTCTTGGTGGTATCAGAAGCAAGTCTGAAATTGCAGCAGGATTAGGCTAATGAAACTTAATATCAAAAATACTTTTACTTTATCAAAAATTGAAGGTAATAAAGATATCAAAATAGCAGATATCTTTGGTAAGATTAAGTTACCAGATGTAGTGGAAGAATCTTTTAGACCATCTGAATACTTTTCACCGGAACAAGTTTCTTATGCAAAATATGGAGATTCAAATAGAAGTTTTCAAATATTACAAAAATCAAAGATTGTAAATCCAAAATCAGATTTACCAAAAACAAAATACTTTATTACTAAAGAATTAAATTCTGTTTATTATATTTTAAACGCTCTTCCTAATTTACAGGTCGGTGATATCATTGTCAAAAAAGTAGGATCATTTTTTGATCCAACTAATAATTTTTTTGTAATAACTTCTATACAAAGATTAACAGATTCTACAGATAACATTGCTATTTCTACAAAATACAAAGGAAAATTACTTGCGACCGATGCTGTGCAAGTGATAAGAAATGGTGCTATCTTTTACGACGATGCTACTATAACCCAAAGTAGCACTAAAAATAAATTTCCTCTTAACTTCGTATCAGATGATGGTGGTAAGGTACAAAAGTATAATCCAACACTCATTAATTCACATTTCTCTGGAACAAAATCTCAATACGCATTTGCAGATACATATTCGTCAACCCAAAGTCAAGCATCAAGCGATCTAAGTACATTTACATTGAACAGACTATAATATGCTTCCAAAATATATTAATATTAATGAAATTAGTTTTTATCATGTTTCTACGGGAGCTTTTGAGGCTTTGCTATTAGATACTCCTATAGAACCTAACCCAACATTTACTTTAGTTGGGGATGTAGCTACTTCGATGTTTGAAAGATTAGAATTGTCTTCTGGCATTGACCACAAATTTGCTAATGGTATTTTAGTACTTAAAGATCGTGGTGATATTATTGGAAAATTAAATCCATCTGGTAAAGATATTATAAAAATTTCTATAGCACCTGATCCTCTTACGACTACTGAAGGTGAATCTGAAGGTTTTGAGACATATTATGTTGTTTCAGAAACTGAATATTCTAATGCTGCAACTGATCGTAAATATTCAAAACTTATAACATTTAAACTATTATCAATAAATTTTTATAAAAATTTAAAAGCTATTAATACAGACACAATAAACGCAGATTTATCTGTTTTAAAATATGGTACTATAGACTATAGTAATAAAATTTTTGATAAAATTTGTGAAGATGTTAAATTTATATTTCAACCCTCAGAGTTTGATACTACTACTCAATATTATTTAAAAAATAAAAATTTAATATTTCCAAATAATAGAATCACAGATGATTCTCCCTTTGCCCATTTAGAATATATGAGTAAATATGCAATGGGAAATAACCTTTTTCCTTCGTTTTATGTTTATGAAGATGTAAATACATTTTTAAATTTTGTTAATATTTTACCAACAGAACCTATTGAACACCCGACAACGTATATTGTTGGTAATATAAACACATTTCCCGGTCGTGAAGTACCGTTTGAACTAGTATCAATAAAGAATTTTTCATTTTCTCGGTTAATATCAGAAGGTGCCTTAAGTTCTTATTATGAATGTGTTTATCCAGATTTTTCAAATTACTATTTCGATTATTTGGGAAATAAATCTTTTATTAGAAGAAATATAGAATTTGATATTACTGAGTTAAATACTGACTTTAATAAATTATCAGAAGATTACGATAGAGGCATTTCATATACATTTCCCGATACTCCTTTAGAATTTACAACATTTACATGTAATCAAACAGATCCAGAAACTGGTGAATGTCTAAATGGATTAACGACATCTTTTTCTATACAGCAATCTTATCCTGCGTATATTCCGATGAAAAGATTTGTTGATGATAAACCTTACGGCTACTATGATTCTACTTATTTAAATACAAATTATGATCCTTCGTTCAATAATTTCTTAAATATTGATTCCACCAAAACTACTGATAAACTATATCAAACAATGTTTGATATTTTCCCGTTTACTGACGATGACTTAACAGAAAACAATTCCCCGGGGATTACGAATAGTATAGGGATGGTCCGAAAAATAATTGAAATTTTAAATTTAAATGAAAGTGCAAAAAAAATTTATAGAAAAAAAATAGAACTAAAAGAAAAGTTTAATGTTTTTAAATATGTTTTATGTTGTTTGTTGGGTGATGATGAAGATGTAAATACTATTGATGCCGTTGTTAAATATCATAGTGTTTTAACCAATTCGACAGATACTAAGCATCCAGTTTATCTTTATACATTCAAACAGATTGAGTATATACCTTTAGATTTTAATATTTTCTTTAATTCAATAGATACAAATTTAAGTGGATTTACTTTAATTCAAGGATCTAGCACTGCTCTAAGGGGAGTTACTATGAGCGGAATCACGTTAGATTTATCAAAATATGATTCATTTTATTGGCCAACAGGAATTGTAACTACGCAATTTAACATAAATCTTGGTATGGCAGGACTTGCTGCTGGCTTAACAAGATCAAATATACATTTCTTAGTTGCTGGATTGAAGGATGGAGTAACTGGCTATTGTTTTAATACAAATGAAACTATGAATTTTCATGTTAATGTTCCAGTTGACAACCCCGGAAGTGCTATTGATCCAAATTTTACATATTTTTCGAATGGTCTTACTTTAGGCGCAACTGGATTTTTTTATGGTGGATCTGGGTATGATTTATCATTGAAACAGCTTATTTTACGTCAAATTGGTTCTGGAGGAATTGTAACTGATACATTTGCGCTGAATGATTATAGAATCATGCCTATTGGCTGTATTAAACAAAATTGGTCATTAGATAATGCTAATGAATTTTTGGCATCACAATCTCAGCTTACTACAACAAAATGTAATATAAGATCAAGAGAACACATTACGAAAATATTTAGAAAAGATTTAAAAAATCTTAAAGGAATTTCAGGACTTACATATACCTGTGCTGGCGTTACAGCAATTGTAGATGGGAGAACAAGTAATTTTATAATATGTCCAAACACAAATTATTACACCTTTGATGTTCAAAATTCAATAGATGGATTCTGTGGTATTGAATGTGAGCTAAGTGATAATAAAAATCCTATAGTAGGGTTTACTGCTTCGCCACAATCAGATCCATTTAAGTTTATAAGACCGTATCCGATTGGATATACCTAAAATGAAGCAATTTAAAAGAATACTAACACATTTTTTACACGATGTCCACGAACATAGTGAGCGATTTTCTCAAATTGAGCAGTATATTTGTGCAAATCCAGATGCAGTTGATAATCAACCAACTGATATACAAGATTGTATTAAAAAATTTCCAAGACTCAACGATTATTATCCGACAATGGAATCGTTCGTAGGTCCATCTGGTGGATCGGGATCAGCTACAATAAATATTGTTGCGGGAATAGAACCAAAAGATGAAGAATTGCAATCTTTGCTAACTGCTTCTTCTGAGTGTGCTGGAATTTCTGCAATTTTAGGGACACAATATTTGGGATGTGATTGGTCAAGTCCTCAATCCCCTATGTCATGTGATTGTCCCTATGTCACGCCAGCTTTTTTAAATTACCTATCTTATAAAAGATTGTCTGCTTCGTATTATAATACACATTTAAAGGCTCCTTTGTATAGAAATGCACTTGAATCTTTACTTAATGCGAGAAGAATTAAATTAAGAGTAAGAGGATATTTAAATTTCGATGTTGGTTTAGTTATTAACATAGAAGATAGAAGACCGCTGACGAAAGAAAATGAAGCTATAACTTTTTCTGGTTTCAGTGGTAAGTGGCTTGTTTTAAATCTAACACATGTTTTTAATAGGGATAGAACGTATGAAACAGAATTAGAATGTGCTTCTTATGATTTACTCATTGGAAATTTAGATCTAAGAAATCCATCTGATTCCTCATCACTAGGAATAATAAATAGCTAATATGGCAAAAGATTTTGATTTAAACTTAACAGTATCGGCAAAAAGCAAAGATTTTGTGCTTTTGAATACTACTTCTGCTTTGAATCAGACCATTACAAATCTAGTCAATGTCAAAACAGGTGATATTATTTCAGATTTTGCCATAAATTCGCCTCTTTCAAGTTTAAACTATTCGGTTGATCCAATTTATAGAGAATATTATTTAAGTTTAATACCCGATTATCTTACTCATGTGACTAATGGAGAGATTGCGGAGGCAGAAATCACCACAAACAGCGTTACCAATAATAAAGTTTCTCTGGATATTCGTTATAAAACAAAATCAAATGCGTCTGGTAGATCAAATATAGTTAAAATAGAACAGAACTTATACTAAAATGGCAATATCAACCAATAATTTAGACATTTCCGCATTAGATTTTGATTCAATAAAATCTGATCTTAAGACATATCTACAAACGCAAACAGATATTGGTAAGGATATTGGCTTTGAAACTGGTTCAGTTTCAGATTCTCTACTTTCAGTTTTATCATATAATACCCTATATTATGCATATTACATTTATGCCTTATATCAAGAAACTAGCGTTGAAAATGCCACCAAGGTATCTTCAATTGAGAATATTTTGAAAGGTATAGGATATACTGCTCCCGGATACAAATCTGCAACTGCAAATATAAGACTAACCTTTAAACCCGGTTCACCTTCGGTAACTCTTCAAAAATTTGATTTATTTACCGCGAGCAATGAATTCGGTAAAAAATCATTCATCTATACTGGCAACACTCAAACCTTTTCAAGTGGATATCTTGATATTCCTGTGACTGAAGGAACAATTGTAAGTGAAGTGCATTTCTTGGATGCAAACGAAACTTATATTGAACTTGATGACACAAATATTGATATTGCAAACATTTATGTTTCTGTGGCTAATATCTATTGGACGAACGCAGTCAATTTTACCGGAGTTCCTACGAGTTCTTCAAAGGTCTTCTTTGTCGAAAAGGTGAATGGTAAATATAGAATTGTATTTGGTGGGTCAAGACAAGATTCTAGATTAAATGCTGCTGGTGACATTCCACTTACTTCTAACGAAATAGTTTTATACTATATTCGTTCAAGTGGAACATCAGGCAATAATTGCAAAGTATTTACATCAACGAATCCATATTTTACAATATCAACAAATATTAATTCTTCTGGTGGTCTAAATCAAATAGGCGTTGAGTATCTAAGAGAAGTTTCTCCGCTTATTTTTGCATTGAATCCAACCAATAAAAGAATAGTAACAATCAACGATCTTAAGGGATTCATCGGCACACATTCTACTTATGATACCACTAAAGATATTGATACTAACATATCTGTATGGAATGGTGCAAATACCAATCTTAAAGAATTTGGAACTTGTTATTTCTCGGTCATAAATTCAACAAGCACAATTGGAAATCAAATTATTTCCGATCTGGCTGATTTTAAGGCTGGCAATATAACAGTCAAATATACGTCACCAATCACAGTCTCACTTGCTGTTACTATAGCAGCTAAGTATCTTCCAAAAACAAAGAAGACTGCTGCTCAATTAAAATCAGGAATCGAATCTGCTCTAACAGTATATGACGTTAATGAATTTTTCAATAGCGTCAATTCTGAAGATTTACTTGCTATAATGAGAACTGTTGATTCTTCATTATCAACGAATCAAACGACCATTTCAATGACTGCGACCTACACACACAGCCTTTCAAATGGTATAAATTTTGGATTTGAGAATGAAATTGTAAGTTTCAATACAGAACTTTTTACTTCAAAATATGGCTCAGTAAAGCTCACAAGTTCAACCGTAGCAGATATTACTGGGTTTTACAAAATTCAAATGAAGAATTCCTCTGATGTTTTTATGGATTATGTCGGAAGATTTAATCCCAAAACAGGAGTCATTTCTCTTAAGAGTTCTTTTAATGCAACAAGCATCATCTTTAATTTTGTTGTCAAGGATATGGAAGCTGTTAAGAACTTTGTAGTTGATCCTACATTTACAGTAACTACAGAAATACTATGATATTATTTTTCAATCCAGAAACTCAAGGTTTAACCGTATCATTCGATGCGAGTTATTACATTGCTGAATTGGAAAATTATATTGCTACGACATTTAAAAGCACTACTGCCCCCACAAATAAAATTTTCGTTGAAGAATACTTTCCTCAATGGATACGAGAACAACACAATAAAAATCCAGTAAGATTTGTAAGCTTCTTACAAAATTATTATGACTGGCTATTTACTGTCGTTTCTGGTGGAGGATTTGGGGCAGATTATGAACTTGAAAAACTATTGGGTCTGCGCGAATGCCCGTTTAGTTCAGTCGATGAATTGATTTATCTGTACGCACATGATTTTCATGGAATATCATATACCTCCACACAAGTAGAAAACTTCAGACCCTTTATAGAAAACATTCAGAAAAAATATCTTGCAGTAAAGGGAACTGATTCTTCATATGAGTATTTTATTAAACAAATTTATGGATTCACTGCTGGAGTTACGGCCAATTATTCTAATACTACTTTTGTACTGAATTCTACAAATATTGGACCCACAAATAAGCTTCAGGATAAAACTTCTGAAAATACATATACTGTCAAAATCGATGTCAGCTCGACCGCTGCCACTGCTGCTGACAAGAAGACTATAGAAGAATCATTCAATATTCTAGGATACAAGACATTGGTAATCTAACATGGCAAATACCCCATTCAACTCAAATGACTTTCCACTAAAGCAGTCACCATATTACAGCAGAACATACGATTCTGATGTTGGTACTACATTTGGGTTTTCAAATAATCAACTTGTAGCTTTTCAGCCCGGAAATCCGCTTCAGGCCTCTGAATTGAACGAACTGCAAGAAAAACGTCTTCTTGACAACACTCTAAATTTTGAAATGTTAGGAGCATGGGCTAAAGAATGCTTTAGCAACAATCTAGATTTCCCTAAGTGGGATGGGGCTATTCCTCTATATCCAAAGACTGATACTATTGGATCTGATACTAAACTTATTGGTATTACACAAGTTGGAACCAATTCTCTACAAGTCCAGTTTAGAACTGGTTGGTATCTAGTCAAGACTGATGCTGGATTGAGAACTTGGGTACACTATGACAATTCCCCAGCTACCGTAACCTCATTTGTCATGGCACCAGCTACAAACTATTATATTGGTCTTTCCAAGACTGAAGGGTATAGTGGAGCTACTGCGACAAACGATCTAGGTGATAATTCTGATGGAACTTCAGACCCAAGCATACCCGGAGCGGATCGTTATATTGTAGGTCTAGGATCTGTAATGTTTAGTACAGTTTCTGGCTTTACAGGAAACTTTGAGCCAATTTTTAGTTACTTTAATAGCGGTCTAACTGGTGTTACAAACAGTGCTACATATCTTAACGGGTTAACATTCCACCCGTAATGGAGGTGAATTGTGAGTTGTGGTTGTAATAAAGGCAAAGATAATAATGGTAATAAAGTGAGAATTTTCAGAGATATTTCATCTGGAAAAACTGATGTAAAAAAACTCTATACGATGATTCAGGGGTTTGCTTTGGCTTATGCCTCTAGAGGACTGTCAAAAGAAAAGGCCCCCAAGGAAATCAAGCAACTAAGAGTGTTGAGTTGCTTTGGTAATGAATCTTCTGGCGGTGAATTGCCACCATGTCAACATCTAAAACAGTCATCTACTGAAGGTAAATTCTATTGCGGTGGATGTGGCTGCGGAGATAAGAAGGCTACTTGGCTCAACGGAACCGCTGAAGAGTATTCAAAGTTAGACTTCCCCTTCCTATCCTGTCCGTTGGCCATGCCGGGATTCTCAAACTATAAACAGAGCAATCCAGATGAAGCTAACGAACCTATTACAAGAAAATTCTATATTGAAAATATGGATTTTACGGATGTACAGGAAGTTCAAGTTACACAGCATGAATTTGATCCTGCTGCCCTTGGTTTAGCCAAGCAAGTAACCCAAGATGAACTTAAAAATATGTTTAAGAAAAAATCTGACTGAATCTAATGCAGCATACATAATAGTATGCCAGCATTAAATTCCAGAGAATCTTTAATAGATTACGCTTTTAGAGCTTTAGGATCACCTGTAATCGAAATAAATGTCGATATGCAGCAAGCCTATGACAGGCTTGACGATGCACTCCAGTTCTTTGCCGAGAGGCATTTTGATGGAGTGGATCGTTGCTATTTTGATTATGTTGTCACTCAGCAAGACGTAGATCGCAAATATATCAATACAGATGCCTTTGGCCCCATGGTTGGTGCTGATGCGTCTGGCCGTCCGGATGGGCGAGACATTTTATCGATCATAAGAATTTTTCCTTTTGGTACTCATAGCTCAAACAACTTTTTTGACATTCGCTACCAGCTAGCGTTGAATGACTTCTTCGGTATTAATACTAATCTTAACACAAGCGGTGCTGCTCCAGTAGCAACTTATGACATTGCTAAAAGATATATCAGACTAATTGAAATGATGTTTGATCCAGAAAGAGCTATTCGATTCTCCAAGGTCACAAACAAGCTTCAAATTGAAACTGACTGGACTGAAATGAAAGCCGGAACACATCTAGCTGTCGAGGCATATGTTCTGTTAGACCCAGAAAGATACACAGAAATTTATAATGACATTCTTCTAAAGAAATATGTAACGGCTCTTATCAAGAGACAATGGGGCGCAAATCTTTCAAAGTTTGATGGTGTTCAGCTTCCCGGTGGTATTGTCACTAGAGGATCCTCAATTTTCGGAGAAGCAATACAGGAAATCGCCATCTTAGAAGAACAAGTTAGATCTGCGTATGAATATCCACCTGACTTCATGACAGGATAAAAATGGCAACAAATCCATATTTCAGAGACAATTATTCTGGAGAGCAGAATGTTACAGAGTCCATCGTAATCGAAACGATTCGAATGATGGGCAAAAACTGCTTTTACATTCCAAGAGAATATAATAATATTTCTGTTCTTTATGGAGAAGATCCGCTTTCTACATTTACCAATAAAATTGAGATTGAGATGTATCCAGCAACTGTCAATGGATTTGGTGGTGCAGGAGATTTGGCCTCAAGATTTGGTATTGAAGTAAAGGACGATGTTACTTTAGTTGTTTCAAAGAAAAGATTTACAAAAGAAGTAACGGAAAGATTTAACACAATCACTCGCCCAAGAGAAGGTGATCTTATTTACTTTCCTTTATCTAAGACCTTCTTTGAAATAAATTTTGTTGAACACGAAACACCGTTCTATCAACTAGGTAAACTTTATACTTTCACATTATTCTGCGAAACTTTTGTCTTCTCCCACGAAGAATTCAATACAGATTCGCCATTGGATACTATTATGGATCGTTCAAAGGAAACATACTCATTGTTTATCAATGAGGCTGGTGGTACTTTCATGAATGAGTTTACCATCGGTGATAAACTATACCAGAACGGTTTCACCTTGGGTTCATCTCCAAAGACTGCTGCTATTGTGAATTACAATACCAGAGTGAAGCAACTTACACTATCTCCGATCAAGGGCACATTCGTATCTGGAGATATTGTGGTATCAAATGAATTTGGAATTACTGCTTCAATGACTGGTGCTACATCTTCCAATGTGGTTACCTACTTCAATACAGAAACAGATAATATTTCTGACATTGACAATCCATTCGACATGCTTGTGCAAGATTATTACGCTGGAGTCACCCCAAGCTTAATCGACTATAGCGAAGATAATCCGTTTTCAGAGGGTATTTAAATGTCTGATATAACAAATAAAGATCAACTCAATAATTTTCTAGAAATTACAACACCTAAAGCCTTGAAGCAAGAGTCTTCTATAATTAAGAAAAACGTAGAAGATGACTATGAATATGCCCGTGATAATATTAAAGAAATATTAGAAAAGGGCAAGATGGCTTTGGATGGCATTCTTCAGGTTGCTCAGGACGGAGACTCCCCCAGAGCCTACGAAGTCGCTACAAACATGCTCAAGGCTCTTTCCGAGATCAATAAGGATCTCATGGATGTCCATGTCAAGGTAAAGGATAGCGAAAGAACAACCATCAAACAAACTAATAATGCCATTTTTGTGGGTTCTACTTTGGATCTTCAGGACATGATAAATAAAGAAAGAAGTTCAAAGAAAGCAATAATACAGGATAACAATGTTTGATTCATTTTATAACGATTGCATTAAAAAGAACACGATAGCGTTTGCTTCGTTATTTAACAATATTTACGTCAATAGAGAAGATGCATCAGATTCTAAAAAAATCAAAGTGCCACTTGTTTATGGAGGCAAAGAAAAGTATGTAAGCCGTCTTCAGAATCCTTCTAGTATTTCTGAAAAAGATAAGCTTCAAATAACTCTACCCATGATGAGTTTTGATATGTCTAATCTGCAATATGATACGCAGAGACATAGAAATAAACTTGAATTTAATAAATTATTTTATCAGGAAGATGGAGAGACAAAGGCTAAGGTAAAAATTGGTGAATATCCCTGCCTTATGCAATTTAATCTTGCGATTTATACTCGTAACATTGAAGAAAACTTTCAAATCATTGAGCAGATTGCGCCATACTTTACTCCAGAATACATTCTTACTCTAGATTTTGATAAGACTTTGACTAGAGGTATTGATGTTCCGATTAATCTAGTTGCATCAAAGATCGGAAATGACTACGAAGGTGGATTCGGTAATCGTAGAGCCGTAGTTAGTACTCTACAATTTGTTATGCGTACCTATTTGTTCGGCCCTGAGCGAGAAGCGACTCCTATTCTCACAACGGATTTTAATCTCAACACTCAGGATAGCTTTTTGCAATTCATCACAGATGTTCAAGTCAACGATGATTTGTATCTCAATAACCAATCAATAACTGTAACTTGGAGACAGGGTGGAATATTCCCAAGAAATCCAACTATAGTTATTACAAATCTTTCCAATTATACTGAAGAAATTATTTATGATCCAGAATCCTTTGATGTAGGTGATGGAACAAATAGTGTTACATTTGCAATTCCAGCTTCAGCTCCATTGCTACAGCAACTTTATGTTAGAATATTTTTTGGAACAGTGTCAGACAATTCAACAGCGTTTGAAGTAAGATCAGCTGCTGGAAATATTTCTTTACTAAGATTGGCTAATTTTGCCGGAACATCATTTAATGATTTGATGTCTTCTAATCATTACTATTTTACTCAGAGTGGTGTAACACAATTTAATCGGGGTGATAATCTTGTCTTGGCTTATAATTATGGCTCATATGGTGATCTTAACATTAAAACACCCGGATTACTTGAATATTATCGTGCATTTGGTTTAACATTCAGAGCAAATACAATTGACAATCCACAAATTCCATTTGGTAGTGTCATACACAATGGTATGTGGGCTGGCATAAGTTATGACCAGAATAGAGTTTTACCCTGTTTACCAATTTATATGCGCCCCGGAGGAAATGTAAATTTATATGCAAATCAAGGTGATGGTGTTTTCGGCACAACACAAGGCACATTGGCGAATAGAAGAACTAGTGAAGATATGTTCCAAGCAACATATGGTTCGCAGGCTTATTACATCAATGGATTTTGGGGATGGAATGGTACAACAAGTATTATAAGTATTGGATCATATCCATCAGCGGGTATTACAATCGAAGCAGGATATAGCGGATATATTGTAGATAAAAATAATCAAAATAGATATCCAGATACAGGTAAATATTCAACAGGCGTTACCCACTCTCAAGCTCAACCATCAATAAGAACGCTTTTTGATCCAACATTTACTCAGAAATTATATCCATCTAGAGGAGCTACTGGATTAAGATCATGGGTTATTACTGCGTTTGGTAGTAACAACCCAGCCGCAATGTTATTTGATTCTGGTATTTTTGCTGGATCAACACTACCAAACTACCCACCGTATAGTGGTATTGATTATCTTGATTCGTTTGATAAGATGCGTTTGCCAATTTATATGGATTGTTATAATTTAGTCCATAATGGTAATACATTTTTAGTACCTTCTCCGTTTACTCCAAATCTTGTTACTGATATGTTAGGTTTTACTGCTTATGCCGCAACGGGATTTACTGGAAGAGAAAATTATGCTGGTAAATTCGGAACTACTTATGTTGGTGGATGGAATAAATTATTCGATTTTGTTTATGCTGGAAAAAACATTAATGGAGTTACTTTTGTTCCACCTACTCCATGTGTAGATATTATTTTTAATGATCATGAATTGCGGTGGGGATTGGGTTTAGGAACAGATTCTTTATTATTGTGGAAATTAATGTTGTTAGTTGATGGATTAACAACTGCATGGATTAATAAAGTAAAACAAGATCAATTCTGGCCGCAGCTTGAAGCAAAATATGCAGAATATCCGGGATTATCTTTTGATCGTATTTTTGATGGAATGAAAAATGCATTTCTTTATGCTACCAGTGGTCCACTAAGTAAAAAAGGAATTCATGGAGGAATTCAATTTCCAATAGACGCATTACCATTACAAGAATTTTATGATAATGAATTTAAGAAATATTGGGGTGGTTTGCAAGAAACAACCGAACGCAGAAGTCCCGGATGTAAGTTTGCTCCTGTGCATGTTAATAGACTTCCAAGAGTAAAATCTACTGGTAGATTCCATGATGTTACTGCTCAAAGCTTTTCACAAGGAGTGACTTTACCATATGAATTGATATATCACTATCCTTACGGTTCTCCATATACTTATACTGATTTTCAAGCTAGGTATAGAAGAACTGGATATGCACCTACACCAGTAAACGCTATTACTTTTGCATTTGTGGAAAACGCAATTATACCTCAAAATAATCCTACTCTTGCACAGGTAAATAATGCGTCTAACAAATTAGTTCCTTGGTTTACATCAGAAAATCTCGGTCAGACGGGAACTACTTTTATCTGTGGTATTTCATACAATCCACAATATTTCGAAACAAGCAATTCAGTTCCTACAATTGGGGATGGAACATTAGTAACATTCTTTGGCGAGTATTATGATCCTACTCAAAGACCATTTGCGGGTACAAGACTATCCGAAAAATATGAGCCATTCCTCGCTATGAAGGATGAATCTAGAATTATTCGTGGAATTATAGAAGAAAATATGAACCATGGAGTTTCTGGAATTTTTATTTATAACAATATCCAATTCAACAGAGTTTCATATCACATTCCTCACGGTTATGAGAATAGTTGGTTTATGGATTTTATTCCATCTTCTGCTAATAATAATGCTGAAGGATTTACTTATACAGATCCAGCAATATTTTCAAAAACAAATTTTACAGCTAATCCAAGAACAAATCCAAATTATCAACCAATTAATTTTTATCACTCATATAATGAAAATATCTTTATATCGAAATTATTGACCAATTTACCCCTTAACATCCTCAATCAATCAGTTATTTTCCAAGGACCTATAACAAATGAAAATGATGGAAGTGCTGGTTACTATGGAATTCATCCTAAAACATGGAATAATTTCAAGTATAATGATGAAATACTTTTGAATCATATTTTGTGGGACATGGAAGTAGCAACTCATGGAAGAACATATGAATATCTTTCAAGTTCAGACGATATAAACATTGCAGAGAGTTTACGGGTTGAAGTCGGAGGATTTAATATATCTAAATTGAATCCAGCACTATTAAGCAAAGTAAGATTGTTAGCTACAAACGCATCAGACCAAAATCTTATATTGCATAGAATAACCCTACCAATCCCATATATTTTAACTTCTGATTATGGAAGACCAGATCAAGACACTTATTATGATAATTGGTATAATAATCATTTTGCCGAGAATGTTTTGGCAACAAGCGTTGATCCTCAAACAGGTAATACCCTTGATAATATCAACCTTATAACCACGGGAAATAGAGATTTGGATTTTTATACTAAATCAGTAGTAACTGAAAGTAATGGAACCCACTCATGGAGAACTTTAAGAACAAATCCAAATATTAGAAGATTTAGTGTAAATGTTTTTGCTGGCAATACACTGGTAGGCAATTTAATTCCAAGTAAATATTACCCCATGGGAGTTTGGCTAATAACAGATGAAGTTTCTATTCTCGCTGATGGAACCACATTCAACAATTACAATTTACGTTTTGAATATCAAGATGCTGGTCCAATGGCAGATGGAATTACTACTGCACCTTATAGAACATGAGCAAAAAACATAAAGGTTATCTGGGTAATTCGAACCTCAAAGAGGCCGGAATCCATATTGATTATACCCCCGAGCAAGTTCAGGAGTATATTAAATGTGCCAAAGATCCCATTTATTTCATCAAGAATTATATCAAAATTGTCTCTCTTGATAAGGGTTTAGTGCCTTTTAATCTTTATGATTATCAGGAAGATATCGTTCAAAAAATGCATGATAACAGATTTATCATCGCAAAACTTCCTCGCCAGTCGGGTAAGTCTACCACAATGGTATCATACATTCTACATTATATTCTGTTCAATCAGAGTATGAATGTAGCTATTCTAGCCAATAAAGGATCTACTGCCAGAGAAATTTTAAGCAGACTTCAATTGGCATATGAATATCTTCCTAAATGGTTGCAGCAGGGCGTGGTGGAATGGAATAAAGGATCGTTAAAGTTAGAAAACGGATCTAAAATTATCGCATCAACTACCTCAGCCTCCGCGATTCGTGGTGGATCATTTAACATGATCTTTTTGGACGAATTTGCTCACGTTCCAAATAATGTTGCCGAAGAATTCTTTAGTTCAGTATTCCCAACCGTAACATCAGGCCAAACAACAAAGGTATTGATGGTTAGTACTCCAAACGGTATGAACATGTTCTACCACTTCTGGAAGAATGCTATTAAGAAGGACGGGGAGCCGGGTAAGAACGAATATGTGCCCATTGAGGTCAACTGGAGGCAGATACCCCTGTATCCGGGTGGACCCATGAGAGGGGCTGAATGGCGGCAGCAAATGATCGATCAGACTAGCGAGATGCAGTTTGAAAGTGAATTTGAATGCTCATTCTTGGGTTCTTCAAATACCCTTATCTCGACATATAAACTCAATACGCTAGTTTATAATCAGCCATACGAACGCAGACCCGGGGGATTGAGTATTTACAAGCCACCAAATGAGGATGGAATTTACTTCTGCGTAGTAGATACTTCTAGAGGTCAGGGACATGACTATAGCGCATTTGTAATCATTGACGGAAACACAAAGCCGTTTGAGGTAGTAGCGGTCTATAGAAACAATGTCATCTCCCCATTTGACTTTCCCATTGAGGTCTATAATGCCTGCACAGAGTATGGCAATGCCCATTGCTTGGTCGAAATCAACGATGTTGGTTCCCAAGTAACTGAGATTTTACATAGAGATTATGAGTATGAAAATTTGATTTCGACTCAATACATGGGTAGGGCTGGTCAAAAAATTTCATTAGGATTCGGTAGGGGTCAAAAGCAATTTGGTGTTAGAACCAGCACTGCTCTTAAAAAGATCGGGTGTGCTGCCCTCAAGAATCTAGTTGAATGCGATAAACTGGTATTTTTTGATCAGGACATGGTTTCTGAGCTTTATACTTTTATTTCAAAGGCAAATTCTTATCAGGCTGATGATGGCTATAACGATGACTTAGTTATGTGCTTAGTATTATTTGGTTGGCTTACTAGACAAGTTTACTTTGAAGATTTGCTGGATTTAAAGAATAAGAAAATAATAAATACAGATGAACAACAACAAGAAAATCATATGTTCGTTGCAGATATGGATGACAGGGAAGAGATGAAATTTGGTGGCGACTTATGGTTTGAGGTAAAATAAATGGCTGAATTAACACACTCTCATAATATTAGCGGAACTCTTATAGGCCTGACTCCCGGAAGTGCCCCTTTAACTGTCGGTTTAACCTTTTCTGTTGATGGTGTGTCTTTTTCTTCAGTTATTTTTGACATTCTTATCTCAAATGCCACGTTTGATTTTTCTATTCCTTACACTTCTATTGATGATTTAAGGGCAGATAATGTTTCTTCAGAATTTGTGGTAGCAAATAATTCAAATGGACTTGTTGTCAGTAATACTGGTACTACATGGAACCATTTTATTGGAATTACATTATTTTCACCTCAATCAAATGTATTTAATGGTGGACTTGCCAATCAAATACTTAATCAAGATTTACATTATCGATCAAGAAATACATTTACTTTAAAATATGGAGCATTTGGTCAAACTGGATCTGGTGCAATAGGTGAAGTAGCATCATCAACTAGGGGCGAAACGCTTTCATTTAGACCATTTAATATTGTTTCGGCTACAAATGGAGTTGCAGGATCCACCCTCGGATTAACTTTAGAATCTGCTAATATTCAAAGATATTATGTTGGTATAGGAACTGGAGCAACTTTTTATGGTATTGTTTCATTACTTGGGTGTACTAATAATATTTCTTTAAATTCTTCTAATTTAACATCTACACAAATTTCAGAAATAAATGCTGATTATTTAGATCCTAATATTTCTGGAAGCGATGCAAAATTTAATACTCTTCGAAGAATCGTTGATACTTCTGGTGCAACAATATTCAATACTTCTTTTACAGAATTTGTAGTTCCAAAACATATTCCGACTGGAAGTTATTATTTAATGCCAATTCCAAATTCATTTTTTGGATTACCAGTATTTTCTTCTGATGAACCCCTTACTAATGTTTCGGCAAATTTAATTACTTTACCACAAACAAATATTAATATTACAAATAATATTTCTTCTGGGTTAACTGGAGTTTATAGTTTATCTTCCGGTGTGACCCATTTTACAAATCCGTTTTCATCAAGAGTACCTATTTTATCTAAAGGCTTTTCTAATGTAGATTTTGCCGATAAAACTTTATCGGTTTTTGATCCAATAACATTTAATTTGGTAGCAACACCATATGGTATTACGAACAATTTAACAGGAAATACATTTCACAAATTAGATTATGGTTTTAACACTAGAGGTACAACATTATATGGAGGTGGTGCTGTTAGTAATATTTCATTCATACCACCATTATTTGGGTTTATTCCTCTGGGATTAACAGTTGGAAACACTTTAACTGTATTATTAGATGGTGTAACTTTTTACGAAAAAGTTTATAATCCATACAATATTATTTTTAATACAGATACTGTGGCTCATTTTTATACAACTGATTCACAAATAGCTACCAATAAAAGATTTTTTAGATTAATAAACGAATCTGGTGATTTATCTGCTAGAAGAAATTTAAATCATATCAACAGAGCTTTTTATAGAGTAGATTTTAATACTCATTCCAACCCGTGGGGATTTACCGGATTTACTTTTGGTCAGGGATCTACACAAAGTGAATTAAAAGTATTTTATGGCAATCCAGCAAATGGTATATCATTTATTTTACCAATAAATACAGGTTCTCCCGCAGATTTTTATTCATTGACCGGAGATGACGTTTTTATTCCAATTCAGGGTACCGCTAGCGGGTCTACGCTAGTGCCCGGAAATTCTGTTGAAATACACTATCAAAATAGACCACTTGGATATTTAGAAAAATTAAATTTATATGATGCATCTGGTAATTTTGCTTTAGGAATTACTATTGCTGATAACAGAACATTTATTCCTAGAAATACAACTGAAATAGGATTTATAAGAAAAACTTTTGATCAATCAAATATTGAAACCTTTGTTGTTCCAAATTTAAATAGTGTTGGATCTACAGGAACTGCAAGAATTTCATTTACAAGAGGGGATGGTATAAGTTTTGAATTTGGCTCAACTCCGATTACAACTCCATTTAGAACATTTTCACCTATTCATACAGTAGGAAATATTTCTGGACTGACGTTAATAGCAACTGGTGTCACACAACAACAAGGCAATCCAGTAAACTTTACGAGATTTATTGCTCCCGCTGTTGATTTAATGAGAATAACTGTAAATCACGGTCTAACAAATCTTGAGTCTGGAATAGTTGGAAGAAATAATATCCATAGCAGATATTATATGCAATCAAACGTAGATAATTTTTTACCAGATGGTACGTTCTATACAGGCTATCTGAGTTTTATAATTGATTCTGTTGGTCCAGAAAATGTTGTAAATAATAGTATTAATGTTACAAATCGAACTTTACGCTCTTTTAGAGAATCGGCTTTAGAACGTGCTAATACTTTAAATACTATAAATGGTATTTCTTTAAGTATTCCTTTGAGGAATTTTGAAGGAGTTATTACTGAAGGTTGGCCATTCGATACAATTGAGGGTAATAGTTCATTAACTCAATTGATGAACTATTTTAATGGTCCCCCCTTGACCGAGGCTCAATTATCAGCAGTTTTTGACGACTTTAACTATCCTCAATATGATACTGGTTTTACACTTATGTTTGATCAGGGTGACAATCCACCAGAGACTTTCAATGGGGGAGAATGGGTTCTTGCTAATCCCGGATCGTTTTTAAGATATTCCGGCGGTAGTACCTTCTTCCCATCAACCGCATTTAGTTTTGCCGATACTACAATTAGTTTCCCTCATTATATTTTCTATGATTATAGAATTACAGGTGTAACGTTATCATCAACATCTTCAATACAAGCACAGCAATCACTAACAACGACAATAACTGTAAAAGATTTGCCACACTCATCAATTTTTGATGGGTTACGATTATCGGTTCTAAATGGGGCTTCTGAACTATTTACCAAAAATTTATTATACTCAACTTCTAGTACCAATGACTATAGAATACCGGGTTACTCAGGTCTGGGTATTACAAATTATGCTGCTTATTATACAGCCACTCCAAGAGCCATAACTAGTATTTTTGTTGGTAGTGGATCGACATTAGGTGGAATAACAATAACACCCCCAACAACTGGATGGCCTGCGTCCGCAACTCTTACTGTAAGAGTAAGCCCAATATTTAAATCATTCATTAATATAACAAGTGATTTAGATACATTGAGAACTAATTCTTATGTTAGAGAGACATCTTTTACCACTGCCGCTCAAACAACAACAGGTGGCGGTGGTGGTGGATCATCTAGCGGTTCAGTAAGCGTATCCGAATCTGTGGTTACTGGAGTAGCATTTACCTCGACTGAAAATGATTTCTATGCTGGATTCCTATGCGGAACAACTGCATATAACATTATCACTAACAACAGCACTGCTTCATATTCAGTACTCACAAGCAGCAGCACAGCCTACGCGAATGCTAAAGCTGCGTTTGATGCTGGGACATTGACAGCAAATACTTCAACAGATGTCGAAATTCATTCTCTTCTTAACTTCATGGATTACGGCGGAAACATCATTGTCTCCCCAACTATCGATGGACTGTTGGGAAGCAACTACGAATATGACATTGTATTCACCGAAGATAACAAGAGATATGGCGAATTGATGCGTATCGGTTCCGAAAAGAACCACGCAATTGTTATTGTCGGTACATCTCTTGAGGAGGACGCAGCCTCGTTTGCAGCTCCAGCCTATACGAATCTAAATTCCGCAGGGCTTGTTGATGGATTGACCTATATGACAACTGCAAATAAGGGTGAATATGTGTTCTCAGTACTTGGCTACAAGAATAGAACTCGCTTCTATGGCTCTGGAACTGAGACTGTTCGCTTGTATCTCTCGTCAGATGTTGCAGGCGCATATGCTCGCTCATACGTCGAGAATAAGTACCATCTGTCAAGCTCTGGTTCGGCAAGAGGTGGAATTAGAACATATTCAAACATCACTCCAACTATAGTAGATCGTGATCTCTCTGGTTATTACACCAGAGGAATAAATCCAATCTACATCCCAAGCGGTACAAATAGAGCCGCAATTTGGGGAGATGCTACTGGTATAACTACAGGAAATGAAGTGTATAGAAAGTCAGCTTCTGTCTCTAAGAACACTAGCACAATCAAGAAAGAATTTAAGAAGATCTTTGAGGACTTCCAATTCGAACAAAATAATGCTGGTACAAGAGCACAGTTTGTTTCAAGAGCAACTACTGTTCTTGATAAGTTACAATCAATCGGAGGCCTTGCTTCTTATATCCTAATTTGTAACGAAACAAACAATACTCCATCTGTAGTTGCTCAGAAGAGATTGGTTGTTGACTTGACAATAGTACCAAATAATTCGATTGAATCAATAGTGTTGAATTTCGTTCTTAATCAAATCTAATAAATAGTATATGCCGATTACCACAACCACACAATCAAACACATTTAACATAACCCCAGTGTCTGCCACAGATCACTACACTGGGTTTTTGTGCTCCGCATCGACATATAATTTATTAGGAACAACTACTGATTCATTTACAAATCTTGAAACCATTTCTGATTCAATTTCCACTTTGGCTGAAAGAACAAGCTACACCAGTATTGTAACAAACAGCCTCGTTGATAAAGAAATTCATTCAATTTTTAATTGCATGGAATATGGTGGTAAAATGGTTATTGCGGGAACCACCGCAGGGCTTGCTTTATCATCAGCCAAGATTTCAGAAGTCATTACAGAAGATTCTTCTAGATATTCAGATGTTATAAGTGTTGCAAAGGCACGACTTAACTGCAATGCTATTATTGGATCTGATAGAGATCAATCTGGAGATTATACGAATCCAGATCAAGCCGCAATCATATCATCAGTTACAACTCAATTAGGAGCTACTGGTACAACTGCAATTTCTTATCTTGCAGCCACAATAATTGGCTATAAGGAAAGACCAAGATTCTATACAGGCAGTTCATCATCTACAAGTGCCATTACAATCTTCCTTGTATCTGATGCTGCCGGAGCGAACGCAAGAGCTTCTGCTCAATCAAAACCTTATCTCACTTCTGCTGGTGTTTATAGAGGCGAGCTTTTAAATTATACAAACGTAACTCCTAAGCTGTCATTTACATCATCGACTACACTGGCTTCAAGAGGAATAAATTATTTTAATTATCTTCAATCAAAGGGTAAATATTACCTTTGGGGAGATGAAACTGGATTCCGAGATAGCACAAGCGCAAAGAGTTCCTACGGATTCTCAAGGGCATTCCTTTATATTAATCGTGAAGTTACATCTATCTTGGATGATTATGTCTTTGAATTCAATGATGCTACCACTAGATCCGCCATCAAATCAAAAATGCAAAATATTCTTGATCCTATGGTTTCTAACGGATCCTTGGTTAGCTACACTTTAATTTGCGACGAGACTAATAATCCTCAAACAGTGATCAATCAGAGACAGCTAAAGGTAGATCTAACAATAGTACCAAATCTACCAGTTAAGAGTATTACTCTAAGCTTCAGCATATCTCTGTTGTCATGAACATAGTTAACTACGGACAAACTTCTACACCAAGCGATTTTAAAGTTCTCGCTTTTGTTACTCCATTAACGCAGAGTGTTTTGTCTGGTATTACCACTTCCAGCCTTGGATCTGATCAGTTAACTTATGTAGAATCTTTAGATGATTTTGTCAATACGCTATTTGGTTATACTGCCATAACATTTCGATCTGGTCCCGATTCTGATGACATTAAAAGAGCAGATGTAGAATTACACGGAATCATGACGATGTTGGAATATGGGGCATCAGTATATGTCATGAATACTACTGGTCTGACGGTATCGGGTGCATATACATCAAAAAATATTCAAAGTGTTGTTAATTCTACGGGTGCTGGGTGCATTGTTAATAATATTTTTAACGGACTTACTGGTTCTGGGTTTACTGGAATTCAAGATACTCCAATAATCATTCAAAACACAGAATTTGAAAAAAACTTATTAAATTATTTTATTCTTGAAGTAAAAGAAGAAGGAAATACAGCAGGAACGCCTTTTACATTTAATGGTCAACTTGGTGAAATCTATTCAAATTTTGAAGATGATATTGCTCCCGCTGATGTATTTACTGAGGAATTCCCAACATTAGGAATTTTTGCATATGACAATTTCTCATCAAGTGTTTATGGTACTTCAGAATATAATAATTTTATTGTTTCAAATGGAAAACTAATCGATCAAAATATTATAGAGCTTTTGGGTGTAAAGATAAGAAATCGATGCATCAATCCAGAATCAGATCCAGAAGCTACAAGTGAACTTTGGACTAAAATTCCAGTTCCTATGATTTATGATCTAGCAGGGCAATTTGCTAGATTGAAATTGGCTGGCACTCCGTGGGGAAGCACATCAAACTTTTTAATCGGTCCATTGCTTAATATTGTACAAGAGGATACTGAATATGTCTTGCCATTTTCTGAAAGTAATTCGGTAGCTGAATTTAAAAATACTATAACAGGACTTATCAATAATAGAATAAATTATGCAACATTCTATAGTTTTGATGGCATTTATGGTTGCTATTTCTTAAGCGATCTAACTTGTGAATCTCAAACCGATAATTCAGCACCATTTACTTTAGCTCTCAGCGAAAAGAGTGTTTATTTTGTTAATATAACTAAATTTATTAAGACTCAAATAACTTCAATTTGTGAAAATTATGTGTTTGAGCTTAACAATGAAGTTACTCGGTTACAGCTAACCTCCGAAATACTTACATTTATGAATGGTCTGTTGTCTAATGGGGCTATTAATTCATTCAATGTAGTGGCTGATGATACCAATAACACTCCGGTAGATCGCATAAATAGAAGGTTGAAGGTAGATGTAGCCTATACAACCAATCCAACTAATGATTTTGTGGAGCAATCAATAATTATCATACCTTAAAATACATAGATAATAGGGTAGAAAACGATGAGCAACGCAAATTCACTAAGTTATTTCAAACAAAAATTCAACGGTGGCACTCGCCAAAACCGATTTGAGGTTGAAGGTAATTGGCCTAGCATCATTACCGAGAATCCTCAAACTTGCTTTCATGTAGTATCTGCCAGTATGCCTCAATCAGATGTTGGCATCATTCAAATTCCTTATAGAGGAAGAGTTTTAAATCTTGCTGGGGATAGAGAATATGAAGCATGGAATTTGGTCGTTTATGACGATACCGGAACAAATTCTTTGTGGAAAGCATTTACAAGTTGGTCAAATAGAATTAATAAAATTTTAGGAAATGTTACGGATAGTAACAATCTTAACTTTGTAAAAACAAAAACTAACTGGAAGGTTAGACAATTAAATACAACCAATAATGGCACTCTTCGTGAATTGGAGCTACTTGGTTGTTGGCCAGCATCTGTAGGTGCTTTGAATTTTAATGCTTCAAATGTTAATCCTGTTGTTTTTAATGTAACAATGAATTACGATCAATTTAGGATAACAAAATACTCATGAGCTGCGATAGCAAAATTTCAACCTTCAGAGATGCTTTTACCTCATTCCCAAGAGGAAACAGATATTCTATTTCCGGGCAAATTCCCAATTCAAATAATGGGTGGGGAAATGATAATACTGGTGGATTCCATATTCATGCTCTAGCATTAAATGTTCCTCCAGCAAATCTTACAACTCTTCGGTATAACTATAGAGGTAGAACTCTAAAGAATCCCGGAGATAGACTATTTCCATTCTGGAATGTCACAATTCTAGATGACACGGGGACTGATACTGTTTGGGAAGCATTCCACAAATGGAGTAACAGTATAAACGACCATGATTCAAATCTTAGAACTACCTCTGCTTCTAGCTACGATTCTTACAAGCAGAATGGTTGGATTGTTAAACAACTTGGGTTAAACGGCGACACAATTAAAAGCGTTACGCTTGAAGGATGTTTTCCTTACATTGTAGGCCCAATAGAACTTGATATGAATCAAAAAAATACCGTGTGTCAATTTAGCATGGTTATAGCATACGATAGCGTGGTTGATGTGTTTACAAAAGACGGAACAATTAATATTAATTAATAGGATTTATTATGGCACTATCTGATATTTTAGGTTTTAGTTTTGGTAAGAAGAAAGGCAAAGAGGTTGAAGGTGATCAGTCGATTGCTTCCCCGATGCCACCAGAAGACTATGATGGCAGTTACCTAGTAGAGACTGGGGGTGTTTATGGCACCTACATCGACTTTACGGGCAACGCTAGAGATGATGGTGCATTCATTGCTCAGTATCGAAACATGTCTCTCTACCCTGAAGTAGATACAGCAATTGATGAAATTGTAAACGAAACAATTGTTCTTGGTACAGATCGTAAGCCAATTAAATTACAATTAGATAAACTTAATCTTTCGGATAGCATCAAATCAAAGATGCATAAAGAGTTTGATAACTTACTGAAGATTATGGATTTCAAAGGAAAATGTTATGAAATTTTCCGTAGATGGTATATTGATGGAAAAATTTATTATTTCCTAGAAATTGATAATGACAATCCTCAGCTAGGAATAAGAAAACTTATACCACTTGATCCAATCAAAATCAAGAAAATCAAAAATCTTAAAAAGAATCAGAAGAGAGTTGGCTCGGCCATCGTACCAATGATTCAAGAAGTTGAAGAATATTATCTTTATACGGATACTAACAAAGATTCTTTAATATCAACTGGACCAACTGGTCTTAGATTATCAACCGATTCAATCTGCTATGCTCACTCTGGGTTAGTAGATATGAATACAAAGAGAGTCGTTGGATACCTCCAAAAGGCTATTAGAACTATGAACATGTTGCGTCAATTAGAAGACGCAATTGTAGTGTATAGAATTTCACGCGCACCAGAACGTCGCATTTTCTATGTTGACGTTGGGAATTTGCCAAAGCAAAAGGCAGAACAATATGTGCGTGAATTGATGAACAGATATCGCAACAGAATGATTTACAACCAGACAACTGGTGAAATCAAAGATGATCGCAATCACATGGCCATGCTTGAAGATTACTGGATGCCAAGAAGAGAAGGGGGTAGAGGTACAGAAATCTCTACTCTTGATGGTGGCCAGAATCTAGGAGAAATGACTGATGTTGAATATTTCAAGCGCAAGCTTTATCAGTCTCTTAATATTCCAGCATCAAGATTAGCGGGTGACAATACGTTTAACATGGGCAGATCTGCTGAGATCACCAGAGATGAAGTTAAATTCTTCAAGTTTATTGAAAGAATTCGTTTACGCTTCTCAGTATTGTTCTTGAATCTTCTCAAAGTTCAGTTAATTCTCAAGGGAATCATTACTGTAGAAGATTGGGATGACATGTATTCCGACATTGAATTTGAATTCAATACAGATTCATATTTCAATGATCTTAAAGATGCAGAAGTACTTGCTAGTAGACTAGACCTTGTTGCCGCTGCTGAACAATACATTGGTAAGTATTTTTCTTCAGATTATATTCGTAAGAATATTCTTAAGCAATCTGATGAAGATATTGAAGTAATAAATACTCAGATGCAGTTTGATATCTTGAAGATGCAACAAGCTGCGGCAGCTCAACAACAGCAAATGCAACAGGAGCAACAATGAAACATAGACTGAAAAAGATTGTTTTTGAGTCATTAGACAAAAACAAACTTAATTTTAACATCAAAAATGAGCTTTCTTTCAGAGTTAGCCAGTTGATTAATGAAAAAATGCTTTTTGAACAAAATAAAATGCTTCAAAAATGCACTCCAAAGACCTCCACTGATTCTATGGGTAGATTCGTTTCAGTCATAAAGGAATCTTTACAGGCAAAATACCCTATAGACATTAAATTAAACAGTGGCGAAAATATAAGTATTAGTAGCAAAGAAGGGCAAAAGTTGGCTATTTTGTTTGATAATCTAAATGAAAATAACCGTGTTAAAATGACTTCTTCGCTATTTGAAAATAGCAAAAACTACAGAAATATTTTAGATTTCAGCAAAAACATAAGGAAATAAAAATGTCATCAAAGAAAGTTTTCAAACAAATCCTTGAAGAGAATGCGGTCGGTGCTAGAAACACTGTCCGCGAAATGCTTTATTCTAAGCTAAAACACAAACTAAACGAAAAGTACATCGAAGTCTCAAGAACCTATTTCAATGAAGGTAAGATGCAAGATGTCGATGGAGATGGTCAGGTCGGAAACGATACTGAAGATGCCATTGCTACCAAGTTCATGAAGATGGGAATGCCACAGGACAAAGCAGTTGCAAAGGCAAAGAGCATTACTGCTAAGAAGAAGAACAAGAAATGAAGTTAATCACCGAAACAGTTGAAAATGTTCGTGTAATTACCGAAAGTATCGATGGTAATAGTAAAAACTATTTCATCGAAGGCATTTTCATGCAAGCTGATACCAAGAATAGAAATGGTAGAACTTATCCCAAGCCTATTCTTATGAATGAGGTAAGACGTTACATCAACGAACATGTCAATAACAAGAGAGCCTTCGGTGAATTAAACCACCCAACTGGTCCTTCTGTCAATCTAGACAGAGTCTCACATCTTATCACAGAACTCCATGAACGCGGTAATGATGTTTATGGTAAGGCTAAGATTCTTGATACTCCAACTGGAAAGATCGTAAAGAGTCTTCTAGGTGAAGGAGTTCAACTCGGGGTTTCTTCTAGAGGCATGGGTTCTCTCAAGAAGACTAAAGAAGGCGTAAATCAAGTACAAGAAGACTTCATGCTTGCCGCAGTTGACATAGTGGCAGATCCTTCTGCTCCACATGCCTTTGTCAATGGCATCATGGAAGGTAAGGAATGGGTTTGGAGCAATGGCGTTCTTAAAGAACAAACCATCTCAAACTATAAGAAAGAAATTCTTAAGACTCCAAGTAAACAACTTCAAGAAAAGGTTCTTAAGACATTCGAACACTTTTTAAGAAATCTATGAACTACTTAGAACAAACATATTTAAAGCAAATTGCTCAACTTCAGGAAGAGTTGAATGTTCTCAAGTCTCAAGAAAAGACTCTCGCAGAGCAAACTTCATTTGACTCTGAAGCTGATGTAACAAATTATGCAGAAAAAGCTTTAAACAATATGTCCCCAGAGACTTTAGTAAGAGATGCTGCCACTGCATTAATAGGATCTGCGGCAGTTAAGCAGTCATTAGGAGATATTAACCTTAAAGATATTCTTCAAAAGAATATGAAAGATTTTTTGGACGTTACTCTAGTACAAAGTCTTCGTGACGTTGGTAGTTCGTTAGCAAATACATTAGTCAATGCTGCTGGTAGAAATCCATTCCAGTTAGCAAAGGCAGTTAGCGTTACACGCTACAATCCATTTGCAATTTTTGATCCAACAGAAAGATCTGATGGAACTAAAAGAGTAAGTCCACAAACCGCTGATTCATTACTGCCATCAGCTCAAGATGCAGAATAATAAATAATTTAGGAGAAAATATGAGAAATAGAAAAAAATATATCGAAGATGAAATTTTAAGCGAAGAAATGGAAGATGAAACTGAGGAAGAAGATATGGATACCGAGGACGAAACCGATGAGTCCGAGGATGAAGATACTTCTTCTAACCCCGGCAAACAAGCAGCTGGATTCGTTGACTTTGATGTCAATGGTATGGGCAGCATGGATGCTAATGGCGGTAGAGTATTCATTCAAACCGATCCAAGAATGGATCCAAACATGGCCAAGCTTGCTCCCTACAACCAAATGACTATTGCTACCCCCAAGGTATCACCTGTTCAGATGAAGGAAGCATTTGACGCAATCTTTGCTGACGCTTCACTTTCAGAAGAAGTTGTAAACAAGCTACAGACCGTGTTTGTTGCTGCACTCAATGAAAAGGTTGAAGAGCACGCTAAGAACACCACCAAGATTCTTGCCGAGCAGTATGAGAAGAATCTTGAAATTATGGCAGGAACATTGGCTGAGAAACTTGATGAGTATCTTGGCTATGTCGTAGAAGAATGGATGACAGAGAACAAGGTTGAAGTTGAACGCGGCATCAAGACTCAAGTTGCTGAAAACTTCATTCGTGGCCTCAAGAATCTATTCGAAGCACATTACATTGATGTTCCAGAAGAGAAGTACAACCTTGTCGATGAACTATTTGAACAAAATGATGAATTGACAAGAACCATGAACAAGGTCATTAACGAAAACATGAACCTCAAAAAGGAAAGTGTTGCCAATAAGATCTCAAGCATCTTCCTTGAAGAATGCCATGGATTAACCGATACACAAGTCGAGAAACTAGGTTCGCTTGCCAAGGGCCTTGATTTCGATGGAGAAGATTCGTTTAGAGGTAAGCTACAATCGCTTAAGGAAGCTTATTTCTTCAGAAAACAAGAAGCCAGACCAGCTTCAGTAGCTCCAGTAGCTAGTCCAGTAATGGATCTACATGAGATGGTTCAGCCTTCAGCACCCACTATTGACAATGAAACCGTCGCTCAGGTGGCTAGAGCAATGAGTAGACACATTAAGAAATAATCAGGATTTAACCTAAATAACACAGGAGAAAAATAAAAATGTTCGAAGACTCAACACCGTATGATATTTTAACTGAAAAGTGGAACCCCGTCCTAAATCACGACGCAGTTCCCGCTATTGAAGATGTATACAAGAAGAAAGTAACCGCAGTCCTTCTTGAGAACCAAGAAGCTGCTATGCGTCAGCAGTATCTAACCGAAACTTCAGCCAATGCAATTGGTGGTGGATTCAATCTTAACACTAATGGTGCCCCTAACACCAACCTAGCTGGTTATGACCCAATCCTCATCAGCCTTGTTCGTCGTGCTATGCCTAACCTCATGGCCTACGATATCGCTGGTGTTCAGCCCATGACTGCTCCTACCGGACTCATTTTCGCAATGAGATCTAAGTATGACAGCCAGAGTGGAGATGAAGCTCTATTCGCTGAACCATTCGCTAAGTTCAGCGGTTCAGGTTCAACCTCAACTGGTGCTGCAACCGATCCACTTACTGGAGTCGCCCCACTAAGCTTCTCTGGAAATACTGTTTCAAAGGCTACTATCTTTGGAGAAGATTTCAAGGCGTTTAACACAAGCACCGCTGAAAATCTTGGAGTTGCTGGAACTCCATTTAAGGAAATGGCTTTTGCTATCGACCGTATTGCCGTAACTGCCAAGACTCGCGCTCTAAAGGCAGAGTACACCACTGAGCTTGCTCAGGACCTCAAGGCTGTTCACGGACTTGACGCTGAAACCGAACTCGCCAACATCCTCAGCACTGAAATTCTTGCTGAAATGAACCGCGAGCTTATCCGCAACATTTATCACGTTGCCAAGCTAGGCGCACAGCAGTCAGATCTTTACTATAAATCAGCAACTCCCGGTACTGGTGGTGCATATGACCTCGCTCTCGACTCAGACGGTCGTTGGAGCGCAGAACGCTTCCGTGGCCTCATGTTCCAGATTGAACGTGAAGCTAATGTAATCGCTAAGGATACTCGTCGCGGTAAGGGTAACTTCATCGTCTGCTCATCAGACGTTGCTTCAGCCCTCACCATGGGTGGCTTCCTCCAGTTGACCCCAGCTCCTGCTACCCAGCTTGAAGTTGACGATACCGGAAACACCTTCGCTGGTATTCTAGCTGGTAAGATGCGCGTTTACATCGACCCCTACAGCAGCGCAACCCAGAACTTCGTCTGCGTTGGCTATAGAGGCGCAAGCCCCTACGACGCTGGTCTCTTCTACTGCCCATACGTTCCACTCCAGATGGTTCGTGCAGTCGATCCTGATACCTTCCAGCCCAAGATTGGCTTCAAGACCCGCTACGGCATGGTCCAGAATCCATTCGTCCGCGACGCTGGTTCGCCACTTGGTGCAACCATGACCGAAGGTAAGAATCAGTACTATAGACTCTTCGCAGTCACCAACCTCCACGGTAACACTGGTAACTGATAAGTTTCTATAAAAGGAAATGAGAAGGGAGAGGAGAAATCCTCTCCCTTTTTCATTATACATACATTATGGCGCAAGCTGATTATCCAGTTAATATTAGTCAACTTAATAGGAATTTTTATACCTTTAAGTTGTCTAGAATTCCTACAACAACTTTCTTTTTACAGAAAGTATCGTTGCCCGGTATTATATCTCCAAATTTTGATCAGCCAACCACATTAGGTGTTCCAGTAAAAAGACCACTTGGAACTTATAATTTTGCAAATCTTGATATTGAATTCATTGTAGATGAAAACATGACTAACTGGTTGGAGATTTATAGATGGATGAGAAATATTGGTAATCTTGATTCAGATTGTACTTATAATATTCCTGAAAATAAATTTACATCAACCGGAACTCTTATTATTCAGAAGAGTTCTTATACAGCAAATATTACTGCTACCTTCTTTGACATATTCCCCATATCATTAGGTGGCATTGGTTTTGATACAACCCTGCCTGCATCCGAGCCAGCAAGAGTAAGTGCTAGTTTTGCCTATACATACTACAGCTTTAATCCCGATCCGGGAAATACTACTTTAGATTGATTTTATTTGTATTTGTGTATACTTAAATTATGAATTTCGATGAACTTAAAGAACAGGTCGAAAAAGACCTCAAGATTGATATTACCGAATTGGCCCAAGAATCTGTAATAACACCACAGATTCATAATAAGTATTTGCTCTTTTTCAAGAAATATAAAGAAGAACTTTCTATGGAAGAAAGAACCATGAAAGTATTAAGAAAATATAAATGGCTTTACTACATGGGCAAATTGAGCAGAGAAGAATTAGAAAAGCTTAAATGGGAACCATTTGAACTCAATATTCTCAAGACAGATGTAGATAAGTTCATTGAAGCTGATGATGACATTATCAACCTTGAAGGGAAGATCGCAGAAAAGAAAGAAATGGTAAATTATCTTGATGGAGTCATTAAGATTGTAAATGGTCGCCAATGGAATATTAGATCAGCAATTGATTGGATTAAATTCACTAATGGACAATGAGATTAAAATAGAAGCTGTTGATGATGCATTCATCAAGATACGATGTCCAAAAGACATCGCTAAAGAGCTTAATACCTATTTTACATTCACAGTCCCAAATCACAAATACAATCCATCATTTAGAAAGAGATTATGGGATGGTAAGATTCGTCTTTATAACCTTGCTAGTCAGAGAATTTACAAAGGAATGCTTCCTTATGTTAAGAAATTCTTCGATGATCGACATTATTCATACAAGAATGAAATCAATGAAGAAACTTCTTACATTGAAGAAGAACACATTCGTAAATTCATAACAGATTATCTCAAGGTATCAAGTGGTGGAAAAATTATTACTCCACATGATTATCAAATCAATGCAGTAACACACGGAATCAGGAATAAAAGAGCATTACTTCTTTCTCCCACTGGTTCAGGCAAATCGTTGATAATTTATTCTTTGATTCGTTATTTTATCGACAATATGCCAAAGGATAAAAGTATTCTCATTGTTGTACCGACAACAAGTCTAGTTGCTCAGTTATACAACGACTTTGCAGATTATTCAAAATTAAATGGCTGGGATGTTAAGGCAAATGTTAAAAAGATATATGCTGGGGAATCTAAGGCAATTGATAAAAAGATTGTCATTTCAACATGGCAAAGTATATTCAGAGAGAATGAAAAGTTTTTCGACAACTTTCATGCTGTGATTGGCGATGAATGTCATTTGTTTAAAGCAAAATCTTTATCCATGATAATGGAAAAGATGAAGAATTGCCCAATACGATTCGGTCTTTCTGGAACCCTTGACAATACTAAGGTTCATAAATTTATAATTGAAGGTTTGTTTGGACCACTTTACAAAGTAACAACCACAAAATCTTTGATTGAAAAAGATGTATTAAGCAATATTAATATCAATTGCTTGATATTTAAATACTCTCTTGAAGAATGTAATAAAGTAAAGAGAGTAGATTATCGGGATGAACTTGATTTTATTTTTTCTAGTGAGAAAAGATACAATATGATTCATCAGCTATGCAAATCATTAAAGGGTAATACTCTTGTTTTGTTCAGTCATGTGGAAACACACGGTAAAAAGTTATATGATATGATGAAAGACTTTGATAAAAGGGTTTTCTACATTTCAGGAGAAGTGCCTCTTGACGAAAGAGAATTCATTCGGCAGAAAATAGATACACTTGAAGACAGCATTCTCATAGCATCTTATGGTACATGTTCTACTGGAATTAATATTAAGAATATTCACAATATTGTTTTCTCATCTCCGTCAAAATCAGTAGTCCGTGTGCTTCAGTCTATTGGTAGAGGTTTAAGAAAATCTGATAACAAGACGCATATGACTCTTTATGATCTTGTTGATGATTTGAGATACAAGAAGTACACGAACCACACATTTAATCATTTCATAGAGCGATTAAAGATTTATGAAAATGAAAAATTTCCATTTAAGCTCATAAATCTCAATCAAGATTCATAAATACTAATGGAGGTCATTATGGAAGTAGACTACAAGATCTTTAAGTTGAAAAGTGGTGAAGAAATAATTGGCTTGATCGATAGTCAGGATGATATGACCATTAAAATTAGTAGACCCATGGTTGTGAAATCGGTTCTCATGGTTGACAACTCTGGTTATCCAAAAGAAGTTATGATCATGCGTAATTGGCTTGAATTGACCAACGAGTTGGATGTTCAATTGCCAAAAGATCATATTGCCACTACTCTAAATCCTGCTAAGGAAACTGTTTTTCTATACGAGAAACAAAAAATGCGCGAAGATCAAGAATATCTCTATAAGCAAATGATAGAAGATGTGACTCCTAAGCTTCCAAGTGAGTTGGGATTTTCTGGAATGAATCCGCAAATGATGAATATGATTCAAAAGAAAATGGAAGAAGAACTTTTTGGCAAGACTTCCAAAAAGGAAGAAGAAGATACTTCTACCCCCGAACCTCCAGAAAAGAAACCAAATATGGTTGGAATGTTTTTATTTTTCCCACCAGATATTATTGCAGATCTGATTGATACTGGAGTTTTAGATCCTGAGATGTTTGCTGAACTCGCTGAAGATGATGCGTTGATTCCTGAAATGGAAAGACTCTCAGAAAAAGAACTTAAAGAAATTGATTTGAGTGATTGGCCGGATGATCCAAGCAAACTTCTTCAAGATAACTCTGAAGATATATCTGAGGAAGACTCAGAGGATACTTAAAGTACTCTATAGTATCTAATAAGTATAATTTCCCTTGTCCATCGCGTACACGCTCATTGTAGCAAGGAAAACAATTCTGTCAATACCCCCATTGCTCTTATGTTATTTGGACGTATAATGTAATTATGAAGAAAACTAAACAAAAGAAGAAAAAAATTGAATTAGAAGAGGACGAAGATGATTTAGGCTTTGATGATTTTGCAGTTCAAATAGAACCAGAAATCATAAAGCCTGCCACAAAAGGACATTACATCGATAACTCAAAGTTTAATGATGAAATGACAAAGTGGATTAAGAAAGTCAGAACGGCTGAAAAAAATGGCAAGGATAGACCACCAGTAACTGACTATATCGCTGAATGTTTCTTAAAAATCGCGGAACATCTGTCCTACAGACCAAATTTCATGAACTACCCTTACAGGGAAGAAATGGTGGGGGATGGAATTGAAAATTGTTTGATGTATGCTCACAATTTTAACCCAGATAAATCCTCAAACCCCTTTTCTTATTTTACTCAAATTATATACTATGCATTCCTTCGAAGAATTGAGAAGGAAAAGAAGCAATCATATGTAAAATTTAAGATAATGGAAGAAAATGCCGACGATAAATTCTACAAGTGGTTTAAAGAAAACTACTTTGAGAAGGACGGCAAGCCTGAATTAGCAGATGTGTTCAATCTCACAGAAAGAGATGTGGAAAGATTTGAAGAAAAGGCTGGCGGAAACGCCAAAAAGAAGACTAGAAAAAAGAAAAAAGTCATTAAAAGAGGTTTAATGTGAAAATAGCAGTCATCAATGACACCCACTTCGGAATCAGAAATGATTCCGATTTGTTTTTAAATTACTTCATAGAATTTTTTAGAGATCAATTTTTCCCCTACTTAAAAGAAAATAAAATTGATACAATAATCCACCTTGGAGATTTCTTCGATAGAAGAAAGTATATAAATTTTAATACTTTAAACAGAGTTACGAATGAAGTCCTAATTCCTTTGAAGGAAATGGGAATTCAAATGCATTGCTTAGTAGGAAATCACGACACCTATTACAAGAATACAAATCGGGTCAATTCTGTATGTCAGCTACTTCCAGCCTTTGATAATATTAAGACCTATGGAGAGTTTGATGTTATCAACATTGATGGAACTGAGATCGCTATGGTTCCTTGGATCAATGATTCAAATGAGAAAGATATTGTCAAGCAACTCAAGAAATGCAAAGCAACTATTGCCTGTGGGCATTTTGAATTGACTGGATATGAAGTTCTTCGTGGTGTTAAGTTTGATGGCGGTATGTCAGATGAAGTTCTTAGTAAGTTTGAAATTGTTCTTTCTGGGCATTTTCATCTAAAATCATCACATAAGAACATTTATTATCTTGGTACTCAATACCAGATGTTATTTTCTGACATCAATGAAGCCAAAGGGTTTCATGTGTTTAATTTGAAATCTAGAGAATTAGAATACATTCAAAATAGAAATTGTATTTTCCATAGAATTTTTTATGATGACAGTGCAACTCCAAAGATCGACAAAATAGATTTTTCTCAATATGAGAATAAGCTTGTAAAGATTATAGTTCAGCGAAAAACTAATCCAGCAACTTACGAAAAATTCATTGATGGCATCAATTCTGCAAATGCCCATGAGATTTCTATTGTAGATGAGACATTCGTACCAGATGATTCAAATGATGTTGCAGATTTGAGTGTTGATACGTTATCTTTTATCGAAAAAGAAATTGATCAATTAATTGATGTAAAGAACAAAGACGAACTCAAGAAAATGGTGCATGATATTTATTTTGAAAGTCTAGATAATGATTAAGTTTACAAAACTGAGATTCAAGAATTTTGGTTCTTTTGGCAATAACTTTACCGAGATAGACTTTGGTAAGAAGGGAAACTATCTTGTATCTGGGCGTAATGGTGATGGAAAGTCATTTGCCTTCTTAGATGCTATTACTTTTGGTTTATTTGGAGTTCCTTTTAGGAACATCAATATTCCTCAATTGGTCAACAGTGTAAATAAGAAGAATTGTACTGTTGAGGTAGAATTTGATATTGGAATCACCAAATACATGGTTAGGCGTGGTCTAGCACCGAAGACATTTGAGATTTATAAAGATGGCAAGCTGATAGAACAAGCAGCCAAGACTAAGGAATATCAGGAATATCTGGAAAAGAGTATCCTAAAGATGGGATACAAGTCCTTTACACAGGTTGTAATTCTTGGAAAGTCTTCGTTTGTTCCCTTTATGCAACTTACTGCTGCTGACAGACGCGAGGTTATTGAAAATGTATTGGATATTGGAATCTTTAGTTCCATGAATTTGGTTCTAAAAGGCAAAATTTCACAGCAGAAAGAGTTTATTAAACAAAAAAAGACCGATTTATCCACAATTCAGGGCAAAGTAGATGTTTTGGATCGTAATCGCCAAGAATTGGAAAAGAAAAAGCAGGATATCGAAACCAAGCTACAAAATAGACTAAAGGAAATAGATGTTAGTATCGCTAACTACAGCGAACCTATAGCCTTATTAGAGGCAGAACTAGCCACCAAGGAGGCGATTCTAGCCACTTTCGCAGAAACCAAGTATACTGGTATGCTTGAACTAAGATCCAGCTTAAAAGCCAATCTAGACGCATTAACGGAAGACATCCAGTTTTACCAGCAAAATGAAGTATGTCCTGCGTGTAAGCAGGCTATAACGGATAATCATCGCAACGAAATTTGCTCAAATAAAAATACTAAAAAGAGCGAAATTGACACAGCCATTCAAAAATTGAATGAGATGATTCAAGAACAAAAGAATAATGATGATTCTAGAAAGACTTTAGAGAGAGAAATAGCAAATATTAAAAACGATATAAGGCAATCATCCCAAAAAATTGCCAATTTAGAAGAACAAAAGAAAATTTATGAAAAAGAAGCCAAAATTGATCTGGTGGATACTATCGAAAAAATTACAAGTGACATTGCTACTTTTAAGAAAGAAGCTAAGTCATGTCAACGAAGCTTGGATACACTTTATAATGAGAACGAAGATCTAGAAATACTTTCTGGGCTTCTTAAAGATAGTGGTATTAAGACCAAAATTATTCGCCATTATCTTCCATTGATGAATCAGATCGTGAACAAGTATCTTTCCAATATGAATTTCTTTGTCCATTTTTACCTAGACGATGAATTTAAGGAAACAATCAAGAGTCGCCACCGAGATGACTTTTCTTACATGAGTTTTAGTGAAGGTGAAAAGCTTAGAATAGATCTAGCTCTTCTTTTGGCTTGGAGAGAAGTTGCCAAGCAAAAGAATAGCGTTAGTTGCAATCTATTAATTCTGGATGAAATTTTTGATTCTTCTCTAGATTCTGTCGGTACTGATGAATTGATGAAAATTCTAAATATATTAGGTAAGGAAACTAATGTGATTGTAATCAGTCACAAAACAGATCAGCTTACCGATAAGTTTAAGTACATTTACACGCTGGAGAAGAAGAATAACTTTAGCAAAATAAGCCTTACATAAATGTACAACTACCGAGGAAAATTTCGAATACTACAGCCAGATGGCAATATGACCGTCTATTCTCAATATGATGTTGTCGAGAAGGAAGGCAAGCATTATATGGCTGTGTTTGATACCTATGGTTTTTCTCCGGAACACGGAGAACTTCGCGGTTGGAAAAAAATAAATGGAACTGTTCCTGTCACCAGTAGCAGTGCCCCATCCAATCCTGATGTCGGACAGCAATGGCTTGATACTGTTTCTGGAATTCTATTCGAATATGTTGACGATGGAAATTCTAAACAGTGGTTAGCCATTAGCTAGGAGACTTATGGGATACTATTATGAGAAGAAGAAGAATAATAGTTGGAGAAGAAAATTTTACAGAGAATTGGCAAAGAAGCAAAGGCGTTCTACCCGTCATTATTTGAACAAGCTTGTTCAAGATGTTTGCTCAGGAACTATTGACTTTGATGAGTTCTTGGATATGATGCGTAGAAGAGGTAATATATTATGAAAACAAAAAGTGCCACCAAGCTAAGTAAAGAGACATTGCAGATTCTAAAGAACTTTGCATCTCTCAATTCCAATCTTCTTGTCAAGCCCGGTAATCGTCTTGTCACGGTTACTCCATACAAGAACGTGATGGCAGAAGCCATCATTCAGGAAGAGTTTGATACTGAGTTTGCTATCTGGGATCTTTCGAAGTTTCTCGGCATTGTGTCGATGTTCGAAGATCCAGACTTCATCTTTCACGACAAGTATGTCGAGATTGAAGGTAGCAATCACTCTACCGTAAAGTACTTCTATTGTGATCCGAAGCTTATTACTTCGTATCCGACGAAGAATCTTGTCATGCCTCGCATTGTTCTTGAACTTGAGTTCTCGGAGCGCAAGTTAACTGAACTACAAAAGGCAGCATCCATTCTACAGATTCAGGATCTCAAGATCTTCTGCGACAGTGGTAGTATTATGGGTGAGATGTTCGATTCTAAGGACAGCACTACAAACACCTATAGCGTAGAGTTCCCATACGATGGTGAACTTGAGACTGATGAGTTTGAGTTCCACTTCAAGATTGAGAATCTGAAGTTTATTCCGGGAGCTTATAAGGCACAGTTCTCGGAGAATATTGTGTCTAAGTTTATCTGCAACAATACTCCAATTTCATATTGGGTTGCAATGGAACCGTCTTCCAACTACGGAAAGTAAGTAAATGAACATTGATCACTTTGTATGGGCGGAAAAATACCGCCCATCATCCATTTCTGAATGCATTCTTTCTAAGGAGAATGCAAGTACATTCAGTAGCATGGTAAAGCAAGGAGAACCCCAGAATCTTATGCTATCTGGTCCAGCCGGATGCGGTAAGACTACGGTTGCTAAGGCTCTTTGCAAGGATCTCGGATGTGATTACATTCTGATCAACTGCTCTGAAGACGGAAATATTGATACTCTTCGTACAAAGATTCGTGGATTTGCTAGCACTGTATCGCTGACAAGCGCAAAGAAGGTAGTGATTCTTGACGAGTTTGATTATAGTAATGCAAATAGCATTCAACCCGCTTTGCGCGGGGCTATTGAGGAGTTTTCCTCCAATTGTAGATTCATTATGACTTGCAATTGGCCGAGTCGCATTATTGATCCTCTGCATTCCCGATGCACTCATATCTCATTTGTGATTCCCTATGAGGAAAGATCTACGCTTGCGACTAATATGTTCAAGCGGGTGAAACATATTCTTGATACTGAAAAGGTATCGTATAACGACAGTGCTCTTGCTACTCTAGTAAATAGTCATTTTCCTGACTTTAGGCGTATAATCAATGAGCTTCAGAGATATTCTGTCTCTGGCATGATTGACATTGGTATTTTGAGCCAATGTAAGGAAATTGACCTCAAGAAGCTGGCTGGATACATGTCCAGTAAGAATTTTGCTGAGGTTCGTAAATGGGTCGTCAATAATCTTGAGAATAACAACACAGATATTTTCCGAAGGATTTATGACAATCTGACTGATATGCTACAGCCAGCCAGTATTCCACAAGCAGTCATGATTATTGCAGAATATCAATATAAGGCAGCATTCGTCGCAGATCAAGAGATCAATATGACTGCATTCTTGGTAGAAATCATGATGCAATGTGAGTTTAGGAAGAAATGAACCTATCCAAGGTATTAGAAAGTATCAATTACACGAAGGAAGATGCCCTTGCCGACAACGATAAGGACTATGTTCCATTTGTGGTAAATAGATCATTATCTTACTTTATCGATACTATCGCCTATGCTAATCAGATGAATCTGTATCCCCATCTGAATAAACGACTTCAGTACGATTACTTAAGAAACGCTGTTCGCAAGAAGCGTAGATTCAGCAAATGGGCCAAGAAGGTCGAGAATGACTGTCTAGAAGCCGTGTGCTTTTATTATGGATGCTCCAAGGTAAAAGCACTAGAAATCATCGGACTTCTTTCCCAAGACCAAAAAACACATATACAAACCGAATACGAAAAACTCCAAAAAACCTAAATAAATTGGTATTATGGAGTTTTTATGGATAATAATGACATATTTGATGGTTTAGGTGTTGAAATTACATTAAAAGATAAAGACGCTTTCTTGAAAGTCCGAGAGACTTTAACGAGAATTGGCGTATCTTCTAATCCAAACAAAAAACTATATCAGTCTTGCCATATCTTGCACAAGAAGGGCAGATATGCTATAATGCATTTTAAAGAATTGTTTGTTTTAGACGGTCTGGATAGTGATATGGATGAAACTGATTTGGCAAGAAGAAACACTATAGTGAAGCTTCTTGTTGAATGGGGTCTAGTAGATCCAGTAGATGAGAATAGATATAAAGAGCCTCAGCTTCCGCTGAATAAGCTCAAGATCATTCCCTTTAAGGAGAAGGGTGATTGGAATCTAGTTCCTAAGTACCATATTGGAAAGAAATAATGAATATTGTTAATGATTATGATTTGTATGATAAAGCAAGAAATATGCTTTA